>Ga0181464_1000685_pt2 | contig 14526 bp, 21 predicted proteins | sample InSIn2gowninarea_FD_119074 | JGI IMG/M metagenome (GOLD analysis project Ga0181464, IMG submission 119074) | Clean room microbial communities from NASA Spacecraft Assembly Facility at Jet Propulsion Laboratory, Pasadena, California, USA -... ...
AAATAAAATAGCATTGCTCAAAGACAATTGATGGAGGAATATCCTAATAACCCAAATTTTGAAACAATGAAATGTATCATTTACGCTGGTTTATCAGATACAGAAGCAAAGTTAGTCGCATGGGATCATAATTTAGATAATGAATATAGGATGTCTATGACTTTCATCCAAAGGGTTAGATTTATTCATAGTGAATTTGAAGAAAAATGTGGTGGGGATAGGATAAATGTTACTGCAAATTTCCGAAAGCGATGTTGTATGGAAATAGGATATCAAATTGAAGAGAAAACCAATTCAAAAGGTGGAAAATGCAGTAAACATAGTGATTTATTCAGAGGTGTTGATAACATTTTCCAATTGGAATTTAGAACTGGAGATGTTTGGAGGTTGATTGATGAGAATTTTAGCATGTGGGAAGACATTGCCATTAAAAACTAGAAGGTCAAAAAGTCTAAGCCATTGATATGTGGAAACATTAAATTAGCTCCTGAAATGAAGCATCTTCCAGATGATATGACTATCACACCTTGGAGGGCGATGCAAGGAGTGAAAGATGAAAAAATTGTCAAAACAATAGTATCTCGTGTGAGGTCAGGGGAATTATCATTGGAGGAAATGTCTGAAGAATTTCAAAAGTAAGTTTGTTGAAATATTTTTATTTATTTCTAGATTATAATCATATTTTAAATAAAACATGTTGTTCTTGATAGTATTTGTTATACATATCATTATATTAACTTTTTGTTACTTTCTCTATGCAGTCACAAAGTTTATATGAAAATTCAAGAACAAATGGTTAGATTGTTGAATGAAGATAGTTGGGATGATGTTGTACACAACTATCCAGATTCAAGTTCTACATCAACATTAAAAGCTTTTTATCTTGCATTTAAAAAGGTATCTTGATTTATACATTCATTTTTATTCACCTATGTACTATTTTTAATTTATAACTTACACATATATTTGTTTATTTTATAAAAGATGAGGAAGGATGATAATGGAGCGCCAGATAGTTTCAAAACCTTTATTGAAGAAATAAAGATCGAAAGACTGAGGAAGCAACGTATTAAGAATGTTCAACTTGATCCAACTCTTAATCATTTCATTTGGAATGGGCTAGACACTATTCAATATCAAGTAATACAAGGCGATTGTGAAGACACTGCTAAACTCATACTTAAAAGGGATTATGCCCTAGTCATTGCAGATATTCCCCATGGTTTCAATATTACAGACATTGACTATGATAGTGACCCTTATAATTATTAAGATCTTAGTAAAGTGGTTGCGGGATTTGTAGAATTCATGTCATCACCATTATGGAGATTTGTGACATTTCATTCAAACAAACAATTGGCAATGATATTGTCAAGCTTCAAAGGGAAAATAAATTCAAGGATGCAGCTTACATGGTAAGATGTTTAAAATGTATATTTGATTAACGTTGAAAAATTTATTTATGTACAAGTTAATTGAGCTCTTACTATTTTATGTTACAGGAAAAAGTCAAATCTTCCTAACAATGAGGATCAACAATTTATAAATGATTGTGAGTTCATTCATATTGATAGTTGGGCAAAAGATGATAGCCATATGTCTATGATTTTTAATCCGGTAGACAGAAAGAGTCATAGCCAAATACTGACTTTTTTTTTTTGCTAAATAAATTTAATCTATTATATACAAAAAGAGAGCGGTTACATCCTTGCAGAATAGAGAGCCATCAAGCCTGTGAGTTAGGCCATTTGTACATGACAGATTCAAAAACAGTGAATTTGAACCTTATATCCCACATAGGGGAAATAGAGTGATGCAAATAACGACACTAGACATTCCCTGTGAAGGGTATACAGACACAAGAGTTATCGCCACACCAGACAGTAGACAATAAAACAGGTACAAGAAGCATGACAAAATATTAACAAACAGAACCATAGATAAACTTTCCTTGGGCATACAAAATTGGTGAGATCTGGAACAAGGATTACTCGTCAGGCTTCTCCTCTACTATCTTGCACCAGCCCTCTTCCGGTTCCTACATGTCTGGCTAAGCATACGCCTCCGGCACAAAACTGATGGCACTGGCTGGCTGGGGCTGCCCCTGATGCATTTCCGAGGTAGGTTGTGGAGAGCTGGGGTTATGGACATCCTCATGATGTGGAATAGGAGCGCTGGATTTTCCCTCGTTCTGAGCTTCTTCGATGAAAATAACATAAACATGAGCCGTTATTCGAGGGCGCGAGAGAGAGCAGTTAAAAGAGAAGGTAGATGATCCAAAGGAAGATGAATTGGCAGAGTCTGGAGTATTTGGGTCTAGATATTGGCTAGGAGTCAGGAAGCGCTCTGTTCCCCAAGGATGAGAAGAAAACCTCATGGAACCTGACTCAGCCGGAGGCCTTGAAGGGTTGCCCCGTCTAGATCCTCTGTGACTCAGCATACGCTGGCGGGGTCTCGGCATTGCGCAGTGAAAAACTCTAACAACAGTTAAAATGATGCCAAAAACGAAGCTACCTTGACCAGTATTGATACCACAGGGGCTGATGCTTGTCTCTGTGAGGGAATTACACCTCCAGAGCGTAGCCTCAGGCTCAATTTGAAACTAGCCTTCGACGTCAGACCATATCCAGACCCATTCTTTCTCACAGCTCCTGATTTTTCCGAAAAATATTAAGCTCTGATCGAGAGTATTGGTAGTGAGGTTATTTAAAACACAAGTGCCATTCCCTCGATCTTCCCCGCCATAACTATGGCAATCGAATTTGCATCAGGCCAAAATCCTCCCGAGCAGGCGTAATTGGGCTGCGCTTTAATGCCCGGACCTAACGGTTTATCCTCCACAGTGGTGTTCACCTGCTTTCCAAGTATCTTCCACCTGATTTCTTGTCCGGCGAGCATGCTAGACATGTGCCAGCCATGCGCCTCCCGTAGCCATCCCATCACACTTAACTTACGGATCACCCGCATCCGAGGGTGTAGCTTCTTCTTGGACCAGCTGGTTGCATTCCTGAATTTTTTCATTATTTGGTGTTATGTTTATTGATCCTGTGAGTAAGGTATGGTTGCTTTCAACCCCCAAATTGGCTATGATGTCGGCCACTTTATTGCCTTCCCTCTTAACGTGACTGAAGATTATTGCTCTGTTGTTAAGAAGCTCAAGTTCTATAGCTTCTAATCTGGCTTCCAGTCTCCAACTCGTCGCTATCTTGCTTGAATGAGAGCCATTGAGGAGTTGTTTGACCATATTAATAAGGATCTGAGAGTCTCCCTCTACCTCCAGAGGAAGGTAGTTATGTGCTCTTGCTAAGAGGAGACCTTGCCATAAGCCTTCCATCTCTGCTGAGTTGTTGGTATCCCAACCAATATTTCCAAAGTAGATTAGTTTGTGCTTTCCTGCGTGATCCCTGAATATACCACCATAACCTGCCTTCCCCGGGTTTCCCTTTGAGGCCCCATCAAAATTTAGCTTGAATGTATGCTCTGGAGGAGCAATCCAAGAAACTTTGTTTGATTGGAAGTTTCGAGGGGCATTGATGAGAGCTACACTAGGGAGCTGAATGTTCCAGTTTTCCCAGATGGCTTTCTCGTTGTCGAGTGTGGGAAGGTCCTCCTTAGTCCAGGTTTGTAGCAGCAAAGTTTCTTTAAGATTTGAGCAAAATCTGCTCCATATTTTCTCTAAGGGAGAGCTTTGATCTTTGAATATTCATTTGTTCCTTTCTTTCCATATTCCCCAAACTATCAAACCTGGAATTATTTTCGACATATGGTTGAGAATTCCGCTTTTGAATGGTTTCTTATGTCATAGGCGTAGAGTGTTTATGATGTCCTTAGCTACTCGACCTCTTTTCTGACATCTAAAACTTATCTTCTCCCATAACTGATTGGCTAGAGCATGGGAGTCAAACAAGTGCTGAAGGGTTTCCTCCTGGGCTTTACAGTTGACACACATCGATGGACCATGATAGTTTCTTTTTCTTAGCCTATCCCATGTTAGGATTTTTTTATGTCCAACCATCCAGAGAAAAAGAGAAACTTTAGGCCATAAGCCGGAATCCCAAATTTTTCCCCAAAGTGGTTCAAGGGGGCACGGATTGGAGTTGATTAATTTGTAAGCTTCGGATGTTGTAAAGGTTCCTTTTGGCCTATAACCCCATCTTAGAATGTCTTTGTCTTCTGAATGTCATATGCATCTGTTTTGGAACTCCCATTCCAGATTCTCTCTGAGGAGGCAATCTGTGTTTCTTATTATCCTTTCACTTTGAATCCATTGCCTGTATCCTTGCTCATTCTCCTGGGTCCAGTATTGTCGAACTGTTTGTTGCTGGTGTTCCTCCCTTATGTAAGATGGAAGCTGGTGAAGATAGCTACTGAGATTTGGAATTTGATTCCAGGCGTCAGTCCAGAAGCGTGCTGTTTCTCCGTTTCTTACTTCCCAAAACCTGTGCTTTTGTATCAACTTGTAATGTTGTTTGGCTGCATTCGATATGAGGGAGCCTTTTGCATTGGGATTAAGTCTTATAAGCTCCTGTTGAGGTCTATGATTTGCATATTTAGCTGTCCAGATTGTGGCCCAGGGTTTGTCAGTGTTGGAGAGCCACTGCCACCAGAGTTTGGCACCCATTATTGCATTACTTTGAATGGGATCCCGCAATCCAATGCCTCCCTTATCTTTAGGCATACAAACTGTTGTCCAGTTTATCAGGGCCCATTTACGTTTGGTAGCTGCGCTCCCCCATAAGAAGTTTCGTTGAAGATCCTTTATTCTCTTTATAACCCATTTTGGAGCTGCAAGAATTGAAAACAGGTATAGCGGCATAGCCTAAAGCACAACTTTTATGAGCACCACCCTGCTGGCAATGTTAAGAGTTCGATGTGTCCACAAATTTAGACGAGAATCAAGCTTCTCAATTAAGGTACGCCAAGAGGAGGGTTTGATGGCTAAGGCTATGATGGGGGCTCCGAGATATTTTGAGGGGAGAGAATCAATGGGGAAGCCCAGAATGTGAGCTATTGCTCGCTTCACCACGGGAGCTGTGTGAAAGAAGAATACTTGGGATTTGGCATTGTTAACTCTAGTGCCCGATGCTGCAGAAAAGTCATTGAGAACAGGTTTGAAGAGGGAGGCTTCCTGAACAGATGGGTATCCAAAAAACATATTATCATCTACAAATTGCTGATGGGATATGGCTGGTGTACCATGGATGGAGAGTCCTTTGAGTTGATGAGAATCAAGAGCAAATTTAATATGTCTTCCTAATCCTTCAGCCATTAAGACAAATAGGAAGGGGGAAAGAGGAACCTTGCCTAATTCCTCTAGAGGGACTGAAGGGTTTAGAGGGAATGTCATTTACGAGTATGCAGAAGAAGGAGGAGGAAATAAGACTCATTATCCACAGCACCCACATGGAGGAGAAACCATAAGCATTTAACATTTTTTCCATATAATTCCAACTTAGTTTATCAAATGCTTTTGAGAGATCAAGCTTCAGTAGCATACCTGCCTATTTGTGATTCTTGAGGGTATGGATAACTTCATGCATGAGGATGATTCCATCGAGGATCTACCTCCCCTCTATGTAGCCTGACTGTTCCGGTGATATTAATAGAGGCAGAAGAGGTTTTAGCCTGTTCACAACTACTTTGGAAATAACTTTGTAAATGACATTGCATAGCACTATCGGGCGGAATTTTTTCGGAGTATTGGATATCTCTTCCTTTGGGATTATCACTATGAAGGTTGTGTTGAGGGCAGGAAAGAACCAGTGCATAGCTCGGGATTCCTCCACAACTTGCCAAACCTCATCTTTTATTATCTCCCAGAACTTGTGATAGAAGGTGGTTGAAAAACCATCAGGTCCCGGTGCTTTTCCCTCTTTGAGCTGGTGCATGGCCATGTCCACCTCCTGAGGAAGAATTGGGTGAAGAAGGAGCTCATTATGTTCCTCAGTGATTATTTTAGGTATCTTTTGTATGATTTTTCCAATGGCTGGATTTATAACTTAGGCTCGCTTAGCACCTGTTTGAAGTGTTGAAGAAGTTCCTCCTCAATTTCTTCATGCTTTTCCACTCTTGTCCCTTCCTGGTTCTGAATGAAGGTTATGTTGTTGTGCATTCGTCTTTGGATCGTAGTTCTATGGAAGAATTTAGTGTTCCTTTACCCCTCTTTTAACCATCTTATCCTAGATCTTTTCCTCCATAAAATTTCCTCTTGCTTTCTCTGCTCCTCCAATTGAGTATTTATGCGCTGCTCCTATTCTAGGGTCCAATTAGTATGTCCCTTGTCTATGATTTGTTGCTGAAGATCTGCCATTTCTTTATTTAGAGTTTGTTTCTCCTTGAAGATGTTGCCAAATATCTCTTGGTTCCATTTCTTGATTTGGATTTTTAGATATTTGAGTTTCTATTGAAATTGGAACATTTTGGATCCTTCTGATGGGTGGAAGTTTCCCCACACTGATTTGACGAAGTCCTTGAAAGTAGGATGAGTGAGCCAACACTCCTCAAAGCGGAAAGGTCGCTTGATTGTGTTGCCGGGCCATTGCCATTGGAGGGAGATGGGCCAATGGTCCGATCCAGAGTAAGGGAGTATTGCGGTCACAATATCTCCTCCCATATGAATCGAATTATCGGTGATGAGGAATATGTCTAACTTTGAGGCAATTTGATACTTTCCTACTCTGCAGTTGCTCCATGTGTGTATGCCATTGCAATATTGTAAGTCGATGAGAGAGTTGTTTTGTATGAAGTCTTTGAAGTGGACATTTTCCTGGTCCAGCCTGTTTCGTCCTCCCTGTTTTTCCTCCAACTTGGTGATCATATTAAAATCCCCTCTGATGATCCAAAGAGGATGCGTTCTGCTTAAGCTAAGAGCTTCTATTGTATTGAGCAATGCTATTTTATTTCTAGCATCCTGTGGGAAGTAGAAATTAGTGAGGTTACCGTGAATATTCGTACCTATGATGTGGAAGGTAGCCTGTATTATATTGTGGGAGGCGTGGAAATTCTGGAGAGTGATCAGCTGTGGGTTCCAGACCATAGCTAGTCCCCCTGAAGCTCCTTCCGTGTCTACTGCTACTCACTAGCATCCTGGCCAAGCTCTGTTGAGGATGCTTCCTAGCGTATTGCTATTGCATTTAGTTTCTTGAAGAAAGCACATGTGCGGTTTCTCCATCTTTATCATGTTTTTTAGAGTTCTGAGTTTCCCTAGGCTATTGAACCCCCTTAAATTCCATGAGGTGAGCTTCATGATTCACTATTACTGAAGGGTTTGTAGTACTTCGTCAATTTTGCATACCTGCCTGAGTCCACCAGAATCTTTCCTACTTCAATTGTTCTCTGGAGATCTGTTCTTCTCCCTCTCTTTTTGAAGTCTCTTGGGGGGAGGCTTCCATCCCAGGTACTGCTTGGTTGGATACCTAATTGTTTCTATTGATATACCTTCGATAATACTATTTCCAGTTTTTTGAGTTGCATCTCTAGGATTTGATCGTAGTTTTTCTTTTTGCATGCTTGCTCAAGCTCAAGCAGGTCCAATCCTTCCATGTCGAAATTTTCAGGATCTTCATCCATGATTTGCGGTTGACTATTCTCTGCAGAAGTTTCTGCTGGGAGGATGAGTTGGTTCAAAGTTCTGTCTACTTCCATTTCAGTTTCCTTTCATGAACTATCATTTTGTTTCTCAATGGGGGGACCCATTTTTTCCTTTGGGTTTAAATAAGCAGGGGTAGAGCTGGAGGGATTGAGGATGATGGGGGTGGATTGTTGAGTCGCATTTGGCTTTGAGCTTGAGGGGATTTCTTCTGGTATATTGGCCAGAATTTGATAACTGTTACTCGTGGAAGGAGAGGATGCAGGGTTTTGATGAGATTTCTTCCCAGGTGCACGCTTTTTGTAAGCTCGTTTTTGGGTAGAGATTTTGGTAAAGCCATCTTGGGCAGACTTATCAGAAGGATCAAAGGGATTGGATGAAGGGGCTAAGACATTTAGCGGGCAATCCCTGAAAAGGTGCCCGTGGGCATGGCACTTGCAGCATCTAAATGGAACATGTTCATAATCTAGAGGTTGAATCCATTCATAGTCGTCACGAGATAGACTTACCGAGTCAGGGAGCGCTTTGTCTAATCGCATGAAGACACAGATGCGGGCATATGAAGTGTATCTTCGCAACTTTGTTTCTTCTGCTATTTTTATGAATTCCCCCAATCCACTTCCAATATCCTTGAGTATTCCTTCATCCCAGTATTCTTCTGGCAGTGAGTACATTCTGATCCATACAGGGGCCCAGGTGAGGTCTTCCTTGTCCGGATTGAATCTTGCGATCCATTCTCTCAGGTACAAGCCCACCGAGTTAAAGAAATAAGGGCCTTGAGTTATGATTCTAAACTTATCTTCTAAGCAATAGAATATAACAGTAAAAAAACCCTTCGGTCCTAGCTGCAGAGTGATGTCGCCCTTGGGTTTCCACTTTGTCGAGATCCATCCATGCAACGCTTTTTCAGTTGGCCACATTCCTATGAACTTTCCTATGAGAGCATGATCTGTCATGTACTGTATTCTCTCATTGATCTTCTGACTGGGAAGTTCTATCTTGGGTCTTTCCTCTGCTATTGGCTTGCAGGTTCTTGAAGTAACCTTGGTTTGTTTCTCTGTCTTGTCTTCTCCTTCTGGGTTTTCATCCTTCTTGTCAAATGGTGCAGTTTTATCTTTCTTTTCATTCTGTTGCAATGCCGACTCGGCATCCTTGTCTGCACAGAGTGATCCAAATACGATGGACCCCGTATGCTCTGGCGGCGCAAAGATTGTCTAAGGGGAGGGCATCGTGGCCCCCCCCTGGGGCGGATCCATGCGCGTTTGCTTAAGTTCAGAGTCTTTTTGGCTTGCACTAGAGGTCAAACCCTCACAGGCTGCAGAGCCGTCCTTGATTTCTATGGCACAGGTTAACTGTCAGTAACCCTAGCTGCAGAGCGTCCAGAGCTTTTCCATAATACCCAGGTCCAAAAAAATTCGTGGCTTTATAGTTTTCCCCCAAATACTGACTTATTATGCTGTTGTGAGAAAAGTAATATATGAAAACAAAGAAGCAAAAGGAGAGATAGTTAACACTTATCAAAAACCACAATTATTGATTAACTATCTTATAGACATTTTTTCAAATGAAGAAGATTGGGTTCTGGATTTATTTTCTGGCTCAGGTAAGTTTTATTATATCGAATTGAATTTCAATATGTTATTTTTTTAATTAATATGTCATTGTACTAATTTATTTCATTATTTCTTTTGTGCTTGATAGTTAGGTACAACACTAGCATGTTGCCTTCAAAAAGGAAGAAATTGCATTGCAATTGAAAAAGATCCAGTATAGTGCAATTTCATTCAGCAAAGAATTAATGCTCTTCAATTTCTTCTAGATGCAATGCAAGAAATTGGGTTGAAGAAAGGGGACTTTAGTGAATCACGCGTGGCAAAAAGGGCAAAGGAACTCCAACCACCATTACATGGAATGTTTGGAAAGACATACATTTGGAGATTCGCAAACATCAAAAACCCATTAGAAGAGGAAAATGAGCAAAATGAAACAAAAAATATTGTAGAAGACACAATGATGAAACTCTAGAGGACGAAGAGTTTGGATTACGTGACATTGTTGATTAAATTTAAGTTATGCTTGTAAATCATGCTTTGCAATTTTTTGACTTTGACATTTTATGAGAAGAATAAACACTCAATTAGGGTTGTTATACATTCAATATTTGTAATATGTGATTTTTGATTTGATTTTTAAATTAATCATTATTTTTTGAAAAAAAATGATTATTATTATTATTTTGACATGAAATTCATAAAAAAAGCTATTGTTTAACCATTTTTAGTTAAAATTATTGTACAAAAATTGTGATTTTGACATGTCAATTCTAGCAAAAAATTATCAAAACGTGTAGTTTTTTAGTTATATTTATGTTAAAAATGGTTATTTTTATGTCCATTGTTAAAAAATATTGTTTTTTAGAAACAATTATTTCATGTGGATTGAAAAATTAATTAAGGATGTATAAATATGTAGAATATCGAAAATTCTAAATATCGACCTTCTAATTTAAAAATGCAAAACAATAAAAACCTCACAAAAAAAAAATGTGAAGAAAACAACCACTTCAAAAATTATCAAATTTACAAAATAATTATTCACATTTTATACATTAAAAAATTTAAAGCCAAAAAATAGGGCTTTTAAGAAAAGGGTGTGATGCAGAATACTCACTTTTTTAAATCAGCATGAAAATCACTACCATTCTAAAACGTGATGTACATAAAAAAAAATTAAAGTGCCAAAAACTATGCTCTAAAAAAAACATGTGCATTCTGCATCACCTCTTTTCAAAATCAAGTCACTTTTTTTCTATCTCTACGAAAAAGGTAACAGTATCAGTTCCTGTTTCAAAGTTTACATTGTTTAGACAATGTATTTGACCATCAAAAAGTGAAGAAGCAAAAGTCAGAACCACAGACAAAACTACAAGGAGAATTTAAGAAAATTGAGCCTTCCCTTTTCGAGGGAGAATCTAAAGAAGCTGAGGAAGCCTCGTTAATTGATATGGGCAAATATTTCCAGATTTATGAGTATAATGATAAAATGAGGGAACGATTGACGGTTTATCAGCTGAAGGGAAAAGTGACCCTTTGGTGAGAGGAAATCAAGACAATAAGGAAAATTGACGAAGAACAGATCACATGGAACAAATTTTGAAAACATTTCAAGGATAAATATCTAACTAAATGCTATTATGATGATAAAGTGAAAGAATTTCACGAGTTAAGTTTGGGAACCTTAACCATGGATGAATAAGTGACCAAATTCACATCATTACTTCGCTACGTACCTTACATGCAAGAAGAAAAGGCCAAAATTTAGCATTTTATTAGCAACTTACTAAACTTTATGAAGGAGAAACTTGAATTTGACTACCTTAAGACAATGGATGATGCCCTCAGGAAGGCCCGCATTTGCTATCAGCAAATGAAACAAAGGAATGAAGGGCCAAAAGGAGGATCAAGTAAGAAGGGTAGAAGCCCTATCCCAAGCAGCCACTCGAAATTTATTAATCATAGGAATGCATAACAAAATGCATTCAGTAGGTTCCCATCCAGAAATCCACCTAGATCTGCATATTCTGAGAATAGGCTAGCTGAAGGGGTCACAAAATCTTCTAATGATCAGCAATCAAAACCGCCATTACAATTTTGGGGTTGTGGAGAAACCCATTACTACAAAAATTGTTCCCAAAGAGCTAGAAGAGAACAATTAGCACACATGCAAGAAGCATCCACAGTTGGCGAAGTGGTGAGGAGAATACCTAAAATTAACGCTGCCTTGGATGATCATTAGGCCAAATTCCAGCCCACAATGATTGAATGTGAAGGTACAATTGCTAAGCAACTTGTCTCTATTTTATTTGATCCAGGTGCTAGCTAAATCTATGCCAGTCCTAAAGTGGTTGAAAAATAGCAGTTAGTAAGCAAGAAATTTTAAAAAACTTGGCTAGTACAACTAGCCACCGACACAAAGATGAAAGTTGTTGCTAAGACAAAATGGTGTCCCATAACCATTTCTGGGCAACCTATTTATGTTGATCTTAATATATTACCTTTGGGCTCTTATGACATACTAATTCGGATGCACTAGTTGGAAAATGTTGGTCTCTGGTAGACTATAAACATAGAAATGTAAGTTTTTTCTTAGAATCAGGGCAACAGAAGGAACTATAAGGAATAAAAACCAGCACCAAGCTCCACCCTATTACTGCTAGTCAATTGGGAAAATGCATTAGGATAGGGTGTCAAATTTATGTCGTGCAGGTGGGGTTTACAAACACTAAAAACAAAATGACCTCGCTAGAAAATATTCCTATAATTCAAGACTTTATGGATGCCTTTCCTGAAAATATTCTTGGCTTACCACCCAAGTGGGATATTGACTTCACCATTGAGCTGATTCCAAGTGCAGCCCCCATATCCATAGCTCCTTGTCGCATGAGCATACCTGAATTGACAGAGCTCAAAATGCAGTTACAGGGACTTCTAGATAAAAAATATATTCGCCCCTGCGTGTCCCCTTGGGGAGCTCCCATATTATTTGTATGGAAAATGGATGGGACCCTTAGATTATGCATCAATTATTGACAATTTAACAAGCTAACCATAAAAAATAAGTATCCTTTACCATGTATTGATGATCTATTTGATCATGTACAGGGAGCTAAATTATTCTCAAAAATTGATCTAAGATGAGGACATTTACAAAACAACCTTTTGTACTCGTTATGGTCATTACAAGTTTGTGATATTGCGATTTTGTCTCACAAACACTCCAACCACCTTCATGAATCTAATGCATAGGATTTTCTAGCCTTACCTAGATAAGTTTGTGTTGATTTTTATAGATGATATCTTAATCTATTCGAAGAACCAAGAGGAACACAAAGAACACTTGAGAATAGTGTTGTAGACATTAAGGTAAAATTAGCTGTATGCCAAGTTCAAAAAATGTGACTTCTTCAAAGATCAAATTCAGTATTTGGGTGACATTCTATCTATAGAAAGCATTGCAGTAGACCCAGGAAATATCAAAATGATCATGGAATGGACAACCCCTAAGAATGTCGTTGGTATTAGATCATTCTTGGGATTAGCCAGATATTATCGAAGATTCATTAAGGGGTTTTAAAAAATTTTCCAATGACATCTTTGCAGAAAAAGGGATGTGATTTCCAATGGATAACAACTTGTCAGCAGAGCTTTGAAAAATTGAAACATCTACTTATTACCACTCCAGTATTAAAAGTACTAGATCCGAAAAAGTCCTTCATAGTTTGCATGGATGTAAGCAAGGAAGGTGTTGTTGGGGTGTTGACACAGGATGGAAAAGTTATTTCTTATGAATCTCGAAAGTTGAAAGAGTACGAGCAATAATATTTATCTTATGACATTGAATTGGCAATAGTAATGAATGCACTTATAATGTGGAGGCATTATATGTTGGGGATGAAATTTCTTTTGCTAGCCGATCATAACAACCTTACCAAATTCTTCAACCAATCTAGCTAAAACGCCCAACAGGCCTCATGGATGGCTTTATTAAGCGAATTTGAATTTGAAATGAAACATTTAAAGGGAAAAGAAAACAGTGTGGCTGTCGCACTGAACAAGAAGTTGCATTGTATCTATGAGATCTGAATGAGCCATGCAACATCAAATATTCTAGAAATCATCAAGGAGGTAGCTAATAAGGATCCAAAATATACCTTCCTCTGGCAACAAACAAAAGAAGCCCTACTAAAAGAGGAAAAATCAGAATTTAGAATAAATTATGATAATCTTCTCACTTTTAGAAATAGAATTTATATTCCAAATTAGACCCCGATTAAACTGTTGATATTAGATGAGTTTCATAAAAAGCCTTGTGATGGTCACCGAGGCTATCAAAAAATTCTTGTAGTCATTAAGAGAGGGTATTTTTGGCCCAAATTTAGGAAGGATATTGCAGAATACTTGTCCACATGTTTGGAGTGTCAACTGGTTAAAATGGAACATCAACATCCCGCTGGATTGTTACAGCAATTACCCATTTCAGAATGGAAATGGGAGACTATATCCTTGGATTTCATTACTGGTTTAACCTGCATAAGGAAGCAACATGATTCTATTATGGTTTTTGTGGAAAAGTTGAGTAAAACAACCCACTTCATACCTGTAAAATCCACTTTCAAAACAGTGGAAATCGCATAAATATTTATGAAGGAAATATTTTACTTGCATGGGATACCAAAGGTAGTGACTTTAGATAGAGATGTAAAATTCAAGCCTAGTTTAGTACTTCCTACCATCCTCAAATGAAGGGACAGAAAGAATGAGTAAATCAGGTATTAAAATACATGCTATGCATTTTCGTGATGCAACAACCACAAAAGTGGTAGGAATACCTACATTTGGTGGAATTGTCATATAAAAACAAACATCATGAATCATTAGGCATGAGCCATTTCGAGGTGTTGTACAGAAGAAAGTACAAAGTACCTATAGACTAGAATAACCCAGTGAATAAGCTAGCACTAGGTACTTACATGCTAGTAGAAATGGAGGAGGCTATTAAGAAGGTCTGAAAAAATTTGAGGGCAACTCGAGATAGAAAGAAGATGTATGTGGATAAGAAAAGGACTTATAGGGAATTTCAACTAGGAGACCATGTCTACCTGAGGGTGAATCCTCACAAAAGTTCCCTGCAGTGGCAGGGTTGTGCCAAATTAGCACCCCGATACTATGGACCATTTCTGATCTCAGAAAGAGATGGATCGGTGGCCTGTAAGCTAGCGATACCAAGCCACATTCTGGTCCACAAGGTATTTAATGTATCCTTACTAAAGAAATATGTGTATAACCGTCAGCAAATTATCAGTTGGGGACATATTCAGGTAAAGAGGTTAAGGGGGTAAAGATTGGACATATTTAGCTATATATAGATACACACACACA
>Ga0181464_1000836_pt1 | contig 14505 bp, 12 predicted proteins | sample InSIn2gowninarea_FD_119074 | JGI IMG/M metagenome (GOLD analysis project Ga0181464, IMG submission 119074) | Clean room microbial communities from NASA Spacecraft Assembly Facility at Jet Propulsion Laboratory, Pasadena, California, USA -... ...
CATCATCGCCCATCTCGATGTGCACTATAAGATCTTTGTCTTCCAGATCAGAAAACAAATCTCTATCTCCCGTCATGTGAAAAGACGCACCACTGTCCAAGAACCACACCGATCCCATCACACTTGAAACCAAGCATGCGATCAATGAAAAATCAAGCTCAAACTGCGAGGCTAGAGCCTCTCCTGCTGAAGATCCAGCAGCCTGCTTGTTCTTCTTCTTCTGCGGACAATTAGTGGCATAGTGTCCATGCTGGTGACAGTGAAAACACTTCACCTTAGACATGTCCTGCTTCTTGCCTTTTGCACCAGACTGAGAAGCTTTCTTGCTCTTCCCTTTCTTTAATTCCTTGATCAATAGTTTATGCTGATGTTTCGATTTTCTAAGCTCATATAGTGTAATTTTAGCTCTCTTATTCTTCATGCCTTTGACTATGTTGTATTCCCTATCAATAGAAATTAACAAAGTGTTGGATGAGGGAAAAGAATTAGATTGAGGAGGAGATGTCTGAGTAGACTTGGGAGAATATTTCTTACCTATTTATTTTTCTTTGACAACAGGAGTTCATGACTTCTTTTTTTTTACTTGTTTGTGGAAAATCAACAGTTCTCTTGCTTCTGGTGGTCACAGGTAAAGCTTCTTCTTCTTCTTCATTGTCTAAAAAAGGAAGAATGAAAACCCACATTCCATGTACTTCAACCATCTATTCATCATCATTTGTTGATACTTCTTCTTCTTCCAAATCCAATTTAGCATTTGATATTGTATTTGGAGGTTTAGGATCAAAGATGGGATTCCTTTTGAAAGGTCTAAGTACTTTTTGCAAATCTTCAAGATCAAAAGGATCTTTAGGTGTTTTCTCCTTCAATTCGTCTTTGAAGGTTACCATTTTGGATTTTGTTTCTTCTAATGCATTTTTCTTAACTAAGGCTAAAATTGGTTTCTCTACAACTATAGCTTCTTTCATGTTTTCAGCCAAGGTTGGCTTAGCAACTCTATCAACAAAAATAGTTGTATTTGAAGGGAGAGTAGAAATGTACCATTCATTTTGTACTTCAACACTTGGTTTGGATGCCACTGGGATTTTATTTAACAATTTATTAAAACATGAATTGAAATCCTTAATTGGCTCTCTAGATTCAACTTTTAAGTTGGAGAGATCATTAAGAAGAGTTGTTTTTCAGCGGTCATCTTCGCACTTGGTTAGGAATTATTCTTGGAAGACATTCCAATTATCAATGGAACCAGATGGTAATCAAAAGTACCAGGATCTTGCTGATCCTTCAAAAGTATAAGGGAATAGTCATACAACAACATCTTCTTATACAACTCCATTTAGATTTATATATAACATGAAGTTGTTTATATGTTCTTCAGTAAGAAGACCATCATCGGGATTGAATTTTGGCAACCATTTTTCTGGGTGGGAAGGTAACAGATGTAATGGTCCTTCCATTTGAACAACTCCTATATTTTTCCATGTTCTTTGAGCCATTATGGGTATCTGTGTGGAATAAGTCGCACCAGTGGTAGAAGGTGATTGTGTGGACGAAGATTGTTTTCTTGTACCGTATAAATGAATATTTGAGATGATGAAGTGGATGATTGGATAGAATGAGTTTGTGACGAAGATGATCAAATAAATGAAGGAGTTTGTGGTGATGGTGAAAGAATATCACTATGGGTTTCAAACTCGGATTTCTTATTTTTCCTTCGAGGAGGAGGTAGACGAAATTCAAATGGAGGTATTCCAAATTTTCACTCTGAGATCTGGTTAATCTTCGAGAGGAAGGAAAATATGAAGAAATAATGGCTTGAAATAATTTAGATTCTTCTTGAGACAGAGAAATCCCTTCTAATTTATGAATTAAATATTGTACTTCAAGAGTTTCTACAGAGGAAGGTTGATCTGATTTCTTTGGGGAAACACTAGTGGATTGTAAAGATTTTTTCACAATTTCATGTTTAGGATTTGGAGATTTGGAATGTGACCGGGAAGTTGGAGGTGATAGTGAGGTTGTTTTACTCTTACAATGGCTTTATGATTTATATTTACTTTCCATTCATAGCCTTAGCCCTCCTTCTAGTGCCAAAATGTTGAAGCCTTGAAATTCATAGCGACAACATGGGGGATAACCACCCGGTCGAGGACTTGAATATCATACCTTATTTTTTTGGGTTGGTGGCTCCAGTTGGATTATGGGACCAATTTCCCAATCTTGAAAAGATGGTAGGATGGGGTGTGTGTTTGATTATCAAAGTTAACTTGGTAGATGAGCGTGGTTTCAATAGAAAAATCAAACTATCTATATATATTACTATTTACCTGGGCTTAAATCAATATTTGTGCAATCTAGATAAATGACTACCTTGAATGATAAGGAAAATTATTCATACAAGAAGTATAAAACATTCATGAAACAACTATTTTGATTATATAGTTAATCGAAAGGGTTGACTGTGAAAATTATCGCATCAAATGTCTAACAGAATTTTTCTTATCAAAATTAAAAGAGGATGGCAACTCAACTATATTTCAAAAGTGAAGGAATAACAGGTTGTATTAAAACATAATTGACAAACAATGTACATATAAAAGAAAAAACTTAATCATTCATAAAATAATCACTACGCACTGATAAAAGTACCTGATACGAGATGATTAATCCATATACTATAAGTTGCAATCCATGCATTATCTCTAAGATTGATCATAGAAAAACATAAGTGCATTTCTTAACAAACTTTCTCAGATAAACTTTCATAGACTAGATCTTCAAAATTAAAGAAAACTTTAAAAAGTACATAAGTGTATGTTTTTTAAAGAGTCAAATAAAATTGTTAGACCCCTTTCTAAATACATGAAAGTGGTTCAAATATAAAAAAAATATTATAAAAATAGCTAAGCACTAAATTTTGAGTGAAACAACTCTCCTTAAAATTAGTGCCAAAAATGCAAAACTAAAATTGATTTAAAACTTAGAAAAAATTGATCTTGATTAGTGTTCGCTCCTCATTTGCTTCCACTTCTCATAGATATCCATCATAGCTTGAACTCCTAGAGGCTGCTTGATGCTTATCTTTACTTGTCCCACATAAAGTTTATATGATAATGATGGTGTCATATGGAGGATAGAATTGGTTAAGCATCGTAGGGACATCAATTGAATATGCAGTTTTACCAAATATGACCAATAAGCCTCCCAATTTAAATGCAACAATTGTTTGATCTATTTTTTTTTGTTGTAAGACTTTCGTACCAAATTGACTGCAAATTATCAATCTCGAGCAGATTTCTTGGCAAACATATTTGAATAAAACCTACATACAAAAGATTATCATTAATAGTTTCTATCATATTATTATATGTTTCTCTTGCACTAGAAACTTCCCTTTCAACCTATTTTATTTGGATTTTCCAATCATTGAAGAGAATGTCCTTATGAGCTTCTTTGATATTTGGAAACTTTGTTGTCTTTCCCTTTGGATTGTCTTGTCATGTGATCAAATTTGCAATCTTCTCATGTATTTCTTCAAAATTAACTTTAGCATCAGTGAATTGACTCACTAATGCATCAACTTCTTTGCATGATGGACTAATTTCTATTATCTGCTTACAAAATATGGAATGTTTCTTTGATAGCAATGAATTTATTTCTAAAGCTTCTTTGATGAATTCTTTGACTTTTGGGAAATGCTTTATTTCTATCTGCAGTAAATCGCAGTTGTGAACTTTTAGTGTCTTTGACATTTAATTCTCCTTGGAACTGGAATCTTAAGCACTCAAAACTCTGTTGCATTTGTTCAAGTTGTGATTTAATATGTTCCTATGTATTCTATTTTTTTTTGTTAATTGATCTTCCATCTGCCTTATTCTTTCCTTTTTTTCTTTGATCAAATTTCTTACTTCTTCTTCTTTGTCAATTTTCGCAGAAGCATAAGCTGATGCAAACTGAGATAATTTGGTCAAATTTTTAGATGGATCAATAGGCGTATCTTTCCAAAAAACATCGATTGATTTGTTGCCTAGGAGGGTAATAGCATCATGGTCAATTTTTCTCTCTTTCCTTTTCCTTTTCATTACTTCTCTATGTTTGGGACTATAAAAAATATCCAAATGTGGAATTTCCTCCTCTTTCAAAACAATTTCTGAAGAAGGAAAAGTAGGAATTACTTCGATATCCTCTGAAGTAGTGAGAGATTTTTTTGAAGATTTCTTGGGATGTTTTGGTGTTTTGGGAAAAGTTTTTGTTTGAATTGTACCACCTTGTGGTTCATTGATGATTTTTTCAAACTCCCCCCATTATTTTTTCATTTGGTCCTGATCAAGTCCTTTCTCAGTACTCTTATTGTTGGAAGGTTCTTCTTTGTCTTTCTCTATAACATATTCCTTCTTTGGTTGAACATATTTGGATGTTTTATTTCCATCCTCTTTTGAGACATTAGTAGAAAACATTTCTTCCTGAGATTCTTGTGGGATTATTTTAAGTAGATTCAAAGGCACATGCGTTAACCTTTGATGTCTATACTCCTTAAATTCTGCTAATCACCTGGATTCAGTCAGAGGGTAGCTAAACTCTGTACTCATGAAAACTGTTCAACTGCTTCAAAAAGATCATTAAAACGATCATCCTTAAGAACAAATGCTTTAACCTTAACAACCATTGTAAAATCATATACAACCTTTATAGGGTTGTATTGTATGGCTCGAAAATCAACAAGGTTCAAACTATGAATGTGTTTGACTTGGAATTATACACGTCTGAAGTCATTTAAGCAATAAACACCACACTAAAGTGGAAAAGTGGGCCATAGATATTTTCTGGACTCTGATAGATTTGGTTACACCTTTGCTAATCGTCTGGTATGCAATTTTTATGGCTAACAACTTATCAGGGATATACCACGGAAGTACATGTGGTGGATAAGTGCTCCCAAAAACTCTTATATATGTAACTAGTTTTTCTCCAAACCATCTCGCCACAAGTTGAATATCAACCTTGGATTATTCTGATAACCTTGGGGATTTCTTGTCAAAGACAGCCTGATGAATAGGGAGCATAACCCCTGACAAACTTGATAGAAATTTTCACTGAAACAAGATTTTTGAAGAACTTTATGATACACATGGATTTTCATGGGATCATGATGAGTCCACTTCCATCCCATAATTGGAAAATGAAAAATGAAACATACAACATCCATGACATAGGCATACATATAAAATGGATGAATGGTTCTTGTACTAGCATAATGGTTCCTTCTATATTCTATGATATGGCAAGCTAAGTTATTTGACAAAAAATTTTCCCAATCCATGACTATATAATTAGAAGCGTCATCAATGAGAGGCACCCATTCAACTGAAAACTTGGTAGCATGTGCGTACCCAAATAGTCTACATAGTATTGCCGCAAAGTATAAATAAGGAGCAATGAGAGAAGCTACTGAATACATACCAGTTCAATCCATCTTGTGCTTGCTTCGATTTTCCCGCCATTGTTTTATAACTTTAAGGGGTTCATAATTTTTAGCAACAAATTTCTTCACAAATGCTTTATCATAAACCTTGTGCGGTGGAGGTAAATGATACATTCTTCTGATATCTTCTGGTTTAAAGGAGCCGATGACCACTTGCCTTGAGGTCATGAATTCGTTGTCCTCCATATTCACATTTTCAATAACCCATTTGACCATATTATTGTAGGGTAAAATTTTTTTCCTGGCTACTATCTTATGAAAAACAAAGCATGCAACTTTGAGATAAGAAGTGTCTAAGCATTGGATACCATCTATCATGGCTTCCTTCTATATTTTCTTCTCAAATAGAGCATAAACATTTTCTCAAGAGCCAGCACCACACTCTGGTATACAACTTGTATCAGAAAATAAAGGTGATGACTCCAATACATCTTTAGCCATGGACTGTGTTACCTTTCCCTTATTCATCTTGATCATCCAGTTGAGTAATCGAGTCTCTCTTACAGTCCTGTCACCACTAAGAATATGATAATGATATTAACTAGGATGAGAAATACGAGTATAATGGAATGAAAATACAAAAAACTTATTGAAATTAATGTAACTGAAACACTTAAATGCATCCATAATGGTGAGAAGGCATTGAATTTCTTTAGCCATATGATCATACATATCCATACCCTAAAACGATATCCACTTAAGATTCAGATTAACTCACATTATTTCTAACAATATTTTCGAAGCAGATCATTAAAACTGGTTAACGTACGACCCTTAATATGTGAAATATAATTTAATGTCATGTGAGTGGGTCCATATTCCATCACAAATTGGCTATTCACGATGCCACATGATATGTTTTCTTACCATTTTTACGATTCTGCGATTTGCGAAATTGTGATCTGACGGATGCGAACATAATTTGATATTACAGTTAATTCATTTGTCAGGTCCATTGTCACATTGCAATATGTAAATGATGGTTTAATATGTTTTATTTCCTTTTTGCAATGCGAAAACTCTGACATGATTTGACCGAAAAGGAATATTCTTATATTTTGTGCATTTCGCAAATCGCTTATGTTCAAATTGGTAATGTTAACTATCGCACACAAGATTTTGCAATAGCGGAATGCGATTTAATCTTTGGAGCGGGTTTTTGGATTTTTGTTCAGATTTTAATGAATTTTAAATCAAATTATTTTCTAAAGGGCCCCCATTTGTTATCTAAAGGATTCTATCAGATGGGGTTTGTTGTATAGCACAAAACTGTGTTAAACACTCGTGTCAAATTTATGTGTGTGCATGTGTTTTAATCTCAAGTATTTTCCATTGCATGTTGAATGTTAAGAAAATTTGTATCTTGATGAAATTTAATATTGGTTTTAGATTTTAGTTGCCTTCGACTTCCAATAAATTCATCTAAGTAGTTGCAAAGTTTCAAGAAAATTAACAAAATTGATAGTTGTTTCAACTCTGATGCCTATTTCCATCATTTTAAAAAAGAATGTTGATAGGAGGGGAAATTGTTTTTCTATATTTGATTAGAATATTGCCCCAGGATGGACAATTTTCTTGTAAAATTCCATCCCTAGAGCTAGCCCATATTGGTTAAAAGGATTTGTCATAGAATTTACATAACCAAAAGGCCATTATTTACAATAAAGTAAGAAGAGTTGATTGCTTTATGGATTCGACATATTTGACTTTTGTAGTCTCCAATAAATACATATAATGCAAATGTTATATTGCGATAAATTTCTTGAATGTAGTGTATTTTAACATGCATGCTATGGTTGCTATAATTTTAAATTTTAAAAGTATATGTAACTAGCACAACCACATTAGTAAATGTGATTAATATACACCCGTTGGTGCAATTTTTCACCCTCTATACACCATTTATTGTTTGAAAATGATGCCAATCAATGTATATCAACCACATTTACTAATGTGGTTGTGCTAGTTGATGGATGATGTGCATGGGGAGGATTAGCATACCATGGTTAACTATGGTTGACTATGGCTAAATATGTTCAATTTATGGTTAAGGAGGGTTTATTATGGTCAATATATAATTGACTATGGATGACCATGGTTGTCCACAACTAACTATAGTTCACTATTATAGATTATGATTCACAATGGTTGACCATGGTTGTTCATATTTGATCATGGTTTATGATGGTAAACTATGGAGAGGGTTTTTACTATGGTTTACCATGGTTGAATATAGATGGGTATGTTAACCATGGTTGATGAGGGTGAGCATGGTTGAACGTGGTTTAACCAATTTGATAATGGGAGAACATAGTTTAACCAATTTGACCATGGTTGACCATAGTTTTCTATCAATGATTATGGTTGTGCATGTTGACAATGAATGACCATGATTGACCATGTTAAACCATGGTGACCTTGGTTGAGAATGTTTGACCATTCTAACCATGGTTTACCATATTGGGCATGGTTTGACCATGGTTTTTCAAGGTTGACTATGATCAATTAGAGATGACCATGATTGGTCATGGTTGAACATCATTGAGTATTGCTAACCATGTCTAACTAAAGTTTATGGTTGACCATGGTTAACCATGAAAACAAGAGTCAACTATGGTTGATGTTGGTTGACCATGCTAACTATAATTATCTACGGGCTAACCATAGTTATAGTTATTTACGATTGATTGAAGATGACCATGCTTACTCATAGTCATATGAGGTTAACAATGGTTGAATATGGTTGAATATATGGTGACTATGGTTAATCGAAGATGACCATGATTTCTCATTGTCGACTAAGGTTGACCATGGTTGACTATGATTTCCCATGATTGTTTGTGGTTGACTGAGATTTACATGGATGACTATGGCTAACTATGGTAAACCTTAGTCAACCATGATAACCATGCTTTGGTTTTTGTTTATCACATTACATCAATGATTTCTTATTTCTCACATTATAGCATTGATTAATGTTTGTCACATTACAATGCAAATTTCTTTCTCATCATATACGATGTTAAATTTCGTCCATCACATTATGATACTCATCTTTGTTTATTAGATTATGATATTGATATTTTTTTGATACATTTTGATGTTGATATTTATTTGTTATAGAGCAAGGTCAATTTTTAAACATGGTTGTCTATGGTCAACTATGCTTGACTATAGGTGAACATTGTTGATCATGATTGTCAATGTTTAACTATAGATGAATATGGATGACCATGTTAACCATGGATTACCATGGTAACCATGATTGACCATAGTTGAGTTGGTTTAACCATAATTGAATATGGTTGCATTGTTGAGAAAATTTATAAAAACTTATATTAAAAACTAAATATTGAAAAAGCTTAAATATTAAATCAATATTAAACCCTATCAAATATAAATACTAACTCTTATTCATAAACCTTAATATTAATTTTATTAATAAACCTTATTAATATTAATAAGAAAAATAATATTCATATTTTCATTAATATTTTTAAAATTAAATATTAAATTAATCTTAAATATTATTAAATATAAACCTTAATAAATATTGTTACGAAACCCTTTAAATAAAATCTTATTGAACCTTATTAATAGAAATTGTTATTAAACATTTTAAAAACTTATTAATATTAATTAATATTAATACTAATATTAAATTATTATTCTGACACAATTTTAAACCTTGACTATGATTAATGTTGACTATCATTGACATGGCTGACTAAGGTTGACTATGGTAAACTACAGTTGAATATGGTCGAATAAAGTTGCAACACTCTCCTCCCACATTTACCGAAGCTAACCAATCCACTGGGGTAAACATGTGATGAGAGGCTACAATGTGTGATTCAACTCCCCAAGTACAGTTAAGGAAGTGGAACTGAAAAAAAAACAACCAAACTGACCTTCCTTGAGAGCTTAACCAACCCTTCCAGGTGCTTAACCGCTGAGAAAACTTATCTTTTTATTGTCCTGTTAGAGCCTAGATTTACCTCAGGCTGAAAAGGTAAGATTCTAGGTCCACATCAAACCATGCTCAGCCTCGTAGCTAGCCCTATGAGGATAGGAGAGGGCTCTCTCCGAGTCAATCTCAGCAAAAGATAATCGATGGGGCTTGAGATGACTGAAATACAAACTAATTTTAGGCTAGGTATGAAGTGCAAGGATTTGATTTAATTTTTTGGGAGTTGTGTTGGAATCAAGGGAAAGGCAAATTTGGGTTCGGGGATGAGGCCAAATTTTTGCAGAGTTCCAGTTGGGGCAACGTAGGCAGTAGTTTTGATGCTTTAGTTTAAATGAATGGATGGAAAAGACTGCTGAGGAGCTAAAGAGGGCAAGAGGGTACCAAGAATCCTCTTCAAATTGGAGAAAACATTGAAAACTAAACAAAATTTAAGGCAGAGCACAATAAACTCATGAATTCTACCTTTGTTACTCAATTTGTTTAATTTCAGAAGAAAGGAGAAGGGAAATGGCATACATAAAACATTAATGAACTTATGGTTACATGAAGAAACACACCATAAAAAAATAAAGCCACAAGGATCCCAACAAGTGTTGCAAAACCCTGGTTTTTCCTTTTCCAAAAATGCATAAATCAGATGTACAATGGAATGCCGAGCAATCCCAAGTGTCCAACCCTGAAAATGACTGAGAAATTACATGATATAGACAAGCCTAACTCCTTCCCATGCCTCTAGGGGTTGAGCTCATTATTTTAGGGGCTGTTTCAACCATATCTAAACAAGGAACGGAAAAATAGGCAATGAAACAACTTGCCTCTACATGTTAGGAAACTGATTCATTCAGTTGTTTTTCACTTTTTAGTGAATGAATCTAATAAAACAAGTAAATATGTGCCAAAATTACATCATGTTCATGAAATTACATCAAGGTAGATCAAGAGTTACATGAAAAAGTAAAACTGGTCAAAACTAGGCGAAATTCTGAGCTGAAGAGTGAAAAATAGGCCAAAATTCTCTATGCGCCGCGCCCAAAACCTGTATGCATAACACAACTTTGGAGCTGATTTTGATGTACTTCCCAAAGTCCAAATTGAGCCCAAGATAGCTTGTTAGAAACCACTACCTGTTTACCTTCAAACCCAACTGGAATTTCTGGATTTGGATGTCACTTTCCCTTCCAAAACATCAGTCTCCTAAGACTGCTTCCTGTGTGTGGAAAAAGTGGCAGAAAGGCAATTTTCAAGGTGTTTTTGACACTTTAGGCCACCCAAAACTTGATGAAATATCTCAGCCATTCCTGAGCATGCATAATTTATCATAAAAAACCCAAAAATATCAAGTTTTCCTCCAGAAGATGTCCCAATCATAAGCGTGTGCCAAGTGGCGCTACGCGTTGGGCAGAAAACTCAGTTTTGTGACCAAAAAAAACAAAAAATGACAAAATTTTCTCTAAATTCCTTGAAATTTGGACTGAAGATGCCTCATAAAGTATCATGCTCATTGAAAGAGGCTTCTGCCAAGTTTCGAAGTCTATCCTCCCTTTTATGGCGTTTCAGTGCCCTCCTGTTGCATGCAGTTTCAGTTGTGAAGTCACTGTCTTGGTCATATAATGTATCGGTGTTTTCCTTCATGGTGTTTCAAAGTTTGTTTGGCTTCAATGAGATGAAGAATGAGAATTTGGTGTAATTTCCAAATGTGGGAGGGACTATGGGAAATAGGGTAGTGTGGACAGTGGGGTCTTGTCAAGTGATAATTTGCCCTTTAGAGTTTTGACAAATGTAGGAAAAATGGATAGTTATTTAAATGTTTGGGTATTGTTTGGGGTAAATTGAGGTTTTGAGAATTTTACAAATGATATGGGGAAAAGGAGAATAATGGGAAATGAAATGATTCTATGAATGGGAAATGACTTGGCATATTAGGGACTCTCTGCAAGTGATATGGGAGAGTGATAGTGATAGGGAATGATAGGGGAGGTGTGTAATGGTAATATTAATAGTGAGGGGGAGGAAAAAAAACAATGAGGAATAGAAAATATTGGTACCAAAATTAACTTTAAAACTCTACTTTCAAAACCATGGAGCAAATCTCAACATGGTGATTGAGTTTGGTTTTGGAATGTAAATCCTCATAACCAATCTCAAACATTTTTAAATGACAACTGGAGGGTCACATGAACTATTTGAGCAGAAAAAACTGAGTCAATTTGAGTTTTAGGAAGCAATGACTGAAAATTAGCGTTTTAGGCATATGTGCCACACACCAAACCCAATGTGCCGTGCGCGCCATGTGCGCCACACCTGTGCAATTTTACACTGCGGAAAATGGCCCTATGCACCGCGCACGCCCAGTGCATCATGCCACTTAGCCAACATGCCATGCACCAAAATTTACACACAGTTTGCCTTCAATTCAATTGCGTTGCTCCTCCACGTTTCTACTTTGGCTCTTTGATGTATTTAGTATGCAAATGAACTCTTGGAACACAAAAATGATATATATGCCAAGGATTTAACTCTTGATTTTCAAAAACCAATTTGTCATGTTGCAAACTTTGACACTTCACTTTGAAACTCTGTTTTGCTTCTTTGTCGCTCTTGGACTGAATGGTTTGATTTTCACTTGTCTTGTAGGGATGAATGGCCTGGAATTTTGCAAAGGACCAAAGCTGCGCCTGAAGATTTTTGACAACTGAAAAACCTTGAAAATATACATGGCAATTTATTACAAAGAACAAAATGACGATTTTCTTCAAAACAGAGTTTTGAAGAAAAGTCATGATCAAATATTGCGATGACGAAATTTGCGATGAAAACTTATTATGAAACCTCCCTCATGCGTCTGCTGGCATTACTGGACACTTTAAAAAACAAAACCATAGACCTACTAACTGAAATGACTCTTTTCTGACCAAGAAACCATCCATGACTATGAATGACTGTAAAATTGATTTTGATAAACTTTGATGATCAGACATGAACCAGCAGATACATGACATGAGGGAAATTGAAACACAAGAACCATCCGTCAGAAAATCGATGCTTCTAATGGAATGAAACTGACTGGATGAATGAGACACCTAAAAAAATGAAATGCGATAAAGAGTTTTTGATCTCTGACAGAGGTATGACCAGACCGACTCTAACATTGGCTCCAATGGGGATGGTAGCTCCTTGGAGGTGCCAAGAACTGTAGATCTTTGGGAGAGCAGAAAGTGCCTTCGTCCATTGGGCTATGGAGTTGAAACACTAAAACTGACATTATGCAGACTGACTTTGACTCAAAACTAAAATGGAAAACCATAATAAGACCAAACATGACTAAATCATAACTAACAAACTGGAAAGATGCTCATAATTGAGCTTATTCATCAAACCTACTCTAATTGTTCTTTTCAGCGCCTCATCAAGTGAAATGGAACAGCCAATGCAACCAGGAAAGTATTCCGACTGGTATTTGATTTCTTCCCAAATGCTTTCTGATGTGCAGGAAAAGGGAAGAATCGAAAGGTAACTCCCATGGAAACTTGGAATCAAGTTGATTGCTGATAAACTTGCAAATCATGAATTGACTGGATGACTTTAAGAATACTGTGAAAGGATCTTCATAAGCGTCACTATTGATTTCCATTAACACATTACTGCTCTGGTCCAAGTAGTCTTCATCGCTGAATATTGAGATTTTCCTCACATCTGCGCTGTCTTTCTTTGGTGATAGAAGTAGGCTGTCAAAAGGATCCTAAATTTCATGAATAACCAAACTCCGTTACTGATTCCAAATAGAACAAAAGTCTCCTTTATCAATCTCCTCATATGACTGCAAACCTTGGTATGGGGTATGCAATGAACAATCTATTAAACAAGAAAATGAAGGCGACTTTTGAATAAGATTATTATCAACATTCTTATCTGGCACATGGTTAGCCAATGGGGAAGAACTTTTACAGCAAACATCATCCAACACACGAGCAATAGGATCATCAAAAATTTGAGAAGATTGCTGCGATGTATCCATTAAAACTATATGATATTTTATTGGATGTTCATCTTTTTCTTTAGAGATATTACAAATATTCTACCTTATAAACTGAAATGCTTTGAAACAAAAGGGTACAGAATCCTCTTGCATCATTAGATCATGTATTTCAGATTCCATGCCTTCATCTACAATCTGATCTTCAATTACGTTTGGTGGCTGCAAATCTAGTGTTAGGGAGGGTTTTGTATCCAAAATGATTTCATCAATAACAACCTGCTCCAGAATTTCGCTATCTGTCTCATACTCAACATTAAAACTGAGAGATGGTTGACTTCCTACAAGCTGTTCATTTGAAGATTTACTATGCAATTTACCCTTCAAAAACTAAAATGGTTCAAAACAGAAAGGTAGGGAATCTTCTTGTATCATTTGATCATATGTGCCAGCTTCCATGTCTTCATGTGCAACTTGACAATCAATGGCATTTGGGGGCTGGAAATCTGAATATGAGAAGTCTGGAACAAGGTTTTTATTTCGCTCAAGATGGTCCAGATCAAGACTTGTTGACAGTTGATTTCTGATTGCATGAAAATTGTCTCTAATGAACTGAAATGAATCAAAACAAAAAGGTAAAGATCCTTCACTTACCTCACAATTTTCTGCACTTTCCTCATCATTGTCATAGCTGATATGCATCAGTTGATCACTGTACTCGAGCTGCTGAAAGTGAACTTCCTCCTTCCACAAACTAGCTACTGATTTGTCTGCAAGATTAGCTTCTGTTTGGAGAACATAATCATCATCATACTGATCAAACTGAGGCAAATCGTCAATATAAAAGACATCATCAAGCATACATGTCATATCAATAGATCTCTCTTCTCCAAGATGATCTATAAGACAATCATTATCACAACCGGGATAAGAAAGAAAATGTTTTGGATCAGCAACTTCTTCTTCTTCAACCAGTGAGCCATGGGCTTGAACATCATAATCATTCCTTGCGGTGATCTTTTGCATCATCTCTTCCACTGCACTTACCAAAACATCAAGCTTAACCTCTAGAGATGTTGATTC
>Ga0181464_1000845_pt1 | contig 14455 bp, 9 predicted proteins | sample InSIn2gowninarea_FD_119074 | JGI IMG/M metagenome (GOLD analysis project Ga0181464, IMG submission 119074) | Clean room microbial communities from NASA Spacecraft Assembly Facility at Jet Propulsion Laboratory, Pasadena, California, USA -... ...
ATCTACTCAATCCATTATCTCGTTTTCTATTTTTCTATTTCAGTTTTCAATGATTAAACGTGCTGTATTGCTATCTTCAATACCCTATTCTTCACAAAAAAGCTTCCTTAATTCTTCATCACGCTTTTTTTCTGTTCTTTTATGTGTTTTTCTATTTTTTTATTGTTTTTATTGTTTTATCCACCGCTTTAGGAGTATTTTTCATATTATGGAATTGAAAACAATATTTGGAGAGTGGTACAATATCAAGTGAGGAACGAACATGGCGCAATTATACATAACTATCATTATGTGATTGCGAATCCCAAAAATTTCATTTTCGATCTTGATTTTAATCATCGTCGCTATCGCTAGATGATTAAAAGTTGTTTTACCCGCAGGGGCTACTACATAACGAAAGGAGGTGCAAGAATTATGACTTCATCAACTCTTCATTTTAGTGTCAACATCATTTCAAGAAGGCAAGGAAGATCTACTGTAGCTTGTGCTGCTTATCGTAGTGATGAAAGATTATATGACGAAAGAAATCAAAGAAGCTTTCAATTTAAGAAACATGAAGTAGAACCTGAATCATTTATCCTTGCACCTTCACACGCACCGGAATGGGTAAATGAAAGAGAAAAGCTTTGGAACGAAGTTGAATGTATAGAAAAACGTTGGACGGCACAACTATCAAGAGAAGTATTAATTGCTATTCCTAATGACTTAAATAATGAACAACAAAGAGAACTTATAGAATCTTATGTTCAATCTCAATTTGTTGAAAAGGGTATGGTTGCAGATGTGAATATCCATCGTGATAAATCCCATAATCCACATGCTCATATCATGTTAACTATGCGCCCTTTTAATGAAGATGGAACATGGGGAGAAAAACGTCCTTTTACTGGAGAATTAGATACAAATGGTAAGAAAATTTATCAAGATAATCCGTGGGATCAAAAAGAGAATGTACAAATATGGAGAACTAACTATCAAGAATTAGTGAACAGAACATATGAAAGATTAAATTTAGAAAGACGTTTTGATTTGCGTTCTTATGAACGTCAAGGAAAAGAACAATTAGGAACAATTCACTTAGGTCACGTTGCTGCTGGAATGGAGAAAGAAGCGAAGGAAAAAGCATTAAAAGAAGGTGTGGAGTATCAACCTGTCACAAGACAAGGAAAATTAAATGCTGATATTCAAAATGCTAATCGTGAATTAAGCGTATATCAGCAAGAATTAGCTCAGTCTAATGCGAAAGTAATTGAGTTAGAACAAAAGAAAAAAGAGATGGAAATAGATATTCGTAGATCACTAGAAAAGAGTGGTTTATGGAAGGCTATGAGTCCCAAAGAAAAAACATCTATCATGTATGTTCGAAATCGTATGAAGCAAGAAGTCACGTTATCAGTAGCATTGAAATGCCAAACCCAATTTAAAAATTGGGAGAAGTCATTAAGTAACAAAGCAAAAGAATTAAAACATGATGCATCTGTCATTGATCAATCGAAAAAATTCTATCAAGAGTACACTACTTCACCTGATCATACGATTGCAAAAGATCGAGCTAAAATTCAGTTAGAACGATTAGGTTTTTCTGCTTCAAATTATTTAAATGAACGACAAGTAAGAGAAGATCATTTTAAAAAGAATCTTACTAGTTTTAAAGCTGAAAAAGAGAAGTTTATTGAGAATAAAGAGAAGATAAATGAGGCAATTACAACACTTGAAGGTATAACTATTAATCAAGCTAAGATTATTTACAATGGTGATCAAAAACTTAATCAATTGCCTATTACCGAAGTTGATAAATTGGTTCAAGAATTTAGAACTAGTGGCAATGTTATTCCTTTAGAGGATGCGAGAGATTATCTAGACAAAATGGATCAACCTAAATCATTTAAAGAAATGAGTTTAGTGGATCAATACGACAAATTTAGAAAAGATAATCAATTTGTTGTGAACTGGAAAAATAGTTTAGATCGTAAGGAATTTGAAGTTGAAAAAATACGAACTTCAAATCCAGTTGAATACATTAAAGTCAAAGAAGATATTGCTCAACAACGTGTTGCATTAGCTGAAAGATTAAAGCATATTAAAACGTCTATGAACGTTTTAGAAAAAGCTATGGTTGTAAGGGTAAAAGAACAATATCCTCACGAAATAAGACTAGAAAGAATCGATGGGAAAACAGCAGCCAAAATTTTACGAGCGAATGAAAAAGAGAATCGTGTTGTTCCAGTAGATGAATTCATGAAATATCTAGATAAAGATAAGAAAAATAATACTTTCCAAGATAGAAGTATGGATTCAAATAATGTTGCTGATGATAGAAAAATTATAAATGATTCTTATTATAAAAATCTTACTCAGTCTGATATGATGAAAAATGTTGCGGATAGTATTAGAAGCTTTATGAATGATTCAGAAAAGGGAAGAAAAACAAATATTGAACGTGAATTGAATGAAAATAAAAATAGAAAGCGAGATAATGGATTGAGTAGATAGAGGGAGATTTAATTTGAATAAAAGCGTTGAGAAAGGAATACTGTTTATGTGGTTCTGGTGCAAAGATTTCATTCATTTGAAAGAGGCATATAGATTCCTGATGGAATCTGGTCTTAAGCAGCAATTCCAAATAATTGATGGATGAACCTCACTTGATTTTGAACAGACTTGTCCCGTAAAACAAGTTGCCCTTTTTTAACTATATGCATAGTTTCTATTCCAGAAATAATGAATTTAGCTGTGCGAAAGGATTTTAATCCTAACATAGAACGAACTCGCTTTTTAATAAACCGATGATCTTGCTCTACTATGTTATTGAGATATTTCACTTGCCTTATTTGGCTGCCTACGGGCATCTTTTTTTCTTTCTTCAACTCTTCCATTGCTACAGGGTAAGCTGGATTCTTGTCAACTGTCACGACACGAGGTTTAGAAACATGACAAGACCGCAAAGCTTTCTTGAAGAATCGCTTTGCAGCCTTGTGGCCTCTTGTTTTGCTTAGGTAAAAATCGATGGTATTTCCTTTCGAATCAACAGCACGATACAGGTACATCCATTGGCCTTTTACTTTGATATACGTTTCATCGACTCTCCAGGAATCATTGGTTTGCTTGAGATGACGACGGATTCGCTTGTCTAATTCAGGAGCATATTGATGAACCCAACGCATGATCGTTGTATGGGTAATGGATAAGCCTCGTTCCTCCATCATTTCCACCAAATCACGAAAACTTAGGTTGTACCGTAGGTACCATCTTACCGTTAATAAAATAATATCAGGCTGATAGTGCTTCCATTTGAACAAATTTTCCTTTTCCATACCGATCACACACCTTTTTTAGAGTAATAGTATCAGTATGTCCAAGATTTAGAGATTAATTGCAATTGTCTTGAAGTTTTTGCACCAGAACCCTTCCACTTGAATATATTTTGCTTTTCCATACTGATCACACACCTTTTTTAGAGTAGTAATATCAGTATGTCCTAGATTTAAAGATTAATTGCATTTATCTTGGAGTTTTTGCACCAGAACCTGAATTCCTATCATAATTCTCCTTTCAGGCTTTACCATCTAAATGAGGTTTTTCAAATTATGGAGGACGACGAAAAGTGGAAAAGCTATGTATGATTAGGCTGGATATGGCTGGTTACTCTTGGTAGGGGCAGAAAATTTACCTCCCACTGCAAGGATTAGAAGTAGAAATAGCATACTCATAAACTTGTATAATTGTTTAGGGAAAATTTTAATAAAAATCAATGAGGACTTGACAGAATTTTTAATAATGTAGTAATATTATTATTGAAAATAATTTCATAAATGATTTCTATTAATATATGATTATTTTAGCATCTAGTTAACTATCGATAATTGACTAGATGAAAAAATGAATCTATATAAATAGAAATTGGATACATAGTAAATGGAGGATATCCATCCTTCTTTATAATTAAATAATAGGGTAGACTGATAAAAGCCTAAAAAGGGCTAGTTGATAGTAAACCGACAATTTTCTAAGTTTAATAGTCTTAAACGGACTATTAAATAGATGAAGTTGTCGGTTTTTTGTTTTAAAAAAGACTATGGGATAGAAAGGAAGTTGCCAAATGAATGATATTCGTAGCTTTGAAATATTAATGGTCATGGCACGGCTGCCTTTATATCGATGGGAGGGGGGGCAATGCTAGTTTCCTTGCCAATCTTATTTTGTATAGTTGTTGCCGTTTCATTGTTTAGCTCGTTATTTCTATTATATCCGAAGGCCCCTTTGAATTACGTTCGTATTCACATTGGAGTGATATCACTTCCTCCGATCGTTGCTCTATTTGCTCTTATTTTTCATAGAGACAATAGCATTTGGGGACCTTTGCAGTTTCATTCCTTATCATGGCTACTGGCCGTATTTGTTCTGACAATAGGACTGATTGTACAGCGTTTCTCTGTTCACTACTTACTTGGTGATCGCTCGTATCGAAAATATTTTTCTCTTCTAACGCTTACTACAGTTGCAGGTTCTCTCGCCTGGTTCAGCAATGATCTTCGTTTCCTATTAATCTGTTGGGGAACGGCACTTCTCGGACTGACTTTCATTATACGATTAAAAAAAGAGTGGCAGGCCGCTAAACATGCCGCTTCCCTTATGGGCCGTTTATTTACAATCAGTTGGCTTCTCCTACTATTAGCCATCCTTTGGGTAGCTGGATCAACAGGACATTGGCAGCTGTCACAGATTATGACTCAAGATAGTCTCTTAGTGTTACAGTCATGGGAAAAAAACTGTATCCATTTGCTTCTCATTCTATCGATTGTCATTCCGGCAGGGCAATGGCCTTTTCACCGCTGGTTATTAGACTCGGCAGTCGCTCCAACTCCTGTTTCCGCTGTTATGCATGCGGGTATCGTGAATGCTGGCGGCATTATATTAACGCTTTTTGCACCAATGTTTAACGGAGGAGATGCCGCCCAAATCGTATTGCTGATTCTGTCGGGAGTTTCTGTTTTAATGGGGACTGGAATTATGCTCGTTCACGTGGATTATAAACGGCAGTTGATCGGTTCTACGATTGCACAGATGGGGTTCATGCTCATTCAGTGTGCTTTAGGTGCCTATTTAGCAGCCATTATTCATGCGGTATTACATGGCCTATACAAATCGACCCTTTTCCTGCAAGCAGGCTCTGCTCTTGGCCACGATAAACCGATAAAGATGTCAAAAGAACCGGCTTCATTGGTATGGACATTTTCTGGAGTTGCTTTAGGAATTCTAGCGGGGATTGGATATTGGCTAACCTCTCCTGAAGAGGCTTATCAAATAGTGAGTGCGATCATCTTAGGATGGTCCGTATCGTTTGCTTGGACACAGCTTGTAGCTTTTGGGTACGGACGTATTGGACGTATATCAGGACTTTCTCTATTTTTAGCGGGAGCTATCGTGTATGTTTTTATTCATTCGGGCTTTCACCATTTGTTACACGAAAGTATTCATGGGGGAACACAACCATCAGTACTAGCTGTTATTTTACTTTTGTTTATTTTGTTAGCCGGCAGTGCGATAGGTTTATGGCTAGCTCGGAAGCGATCTTCAAAGGCCTTTACGATTCTTTATCTTTGGCTCGTGGCATTAGGTGAACCAGATGATCATACGGTTGAAAGCCTTCCAAAGTATCCAACACAATCCATGTCTTGAGGAGGTAACGAGGGATGAATTCAGTATTAACATTAAATGTTGAAAAAAAAATAAATGACTTTGATCTTCATGTGACAGAGATGGTAGGGGCAGCGAGCAAAGTAATCGTGCCTCTAGGGTCTATCACTGCGTTTGCTGCAAGACATCCATGGGCACGTATGGAACAGCAATCATTTGAACAAGTAGCACGTCATCTAAAAGATGTATGCGATGTAGATATTTACCCAAATGATTCTTTGATAGAACCTGCCTGGAATCGGGGCGAAATTAATGAAGAATTTTTAGAAATGGGCCTTCAAAGCTGGCTTGATCGTCAAGCTCTCGAACTACCACGCAGTGTTGCAGAACAATACTGCAGAGCTGCTCTCCGGTGGGATCAGCCATCTTCCGAATCACTATCACTACCCGAATTAAAAGATTTGGCAAAGAAATTAAGCCGTTTTCAACCGGAAATCACTGAAAAACCTTCAGTACAAACCTATAGCAGGCTGATTGAGAATCAAGGTAGAGCGAAGGTAGCCCAAGACCTTAATTTTCAAATGATCAAGTGGTGCAAATTATACTTAGATGAATCTCAAGCGGTTTGGTCGATGCCAAATCGAGAAGAGGGGTTCTATCATGCATGGAAGGGACTTGTTATGCATGATCCAGCGCTAAAGCCTTCTGTACGCGAGAGATTAAGAAATTTGCCTAATGAGGCGGAGCACGCTTTAAAAGAAGCTCTGTTAGGATTAGAAATTCCTTATTGGGACGTACAAGAATATTTGGAAGCTCATCTACTAGCCTTGCCAGGGTGGGCAGGAATGATGCTTTGGCGTTCCGAGCAATCGGGTAAGGAAAAATCGTTGTTAACCGAATATTTAGCGGTTCGCATTTCGATGGAATGGGCTTTCGTTACACCGTATTTGCCTTTACCGCAGCAAAAAGTGGAGAATGAAGTAAACTTGGAGACGCTTATTGCCAATTGGGTTCATTGGGGGAATATGCCAATAGAGTCGTGGAAACAATTATCCTCCGCTGAAATGAAAGCCCGTTTGAGACTCTCTTATCGCTTTGATAAGATTCTTCGCAATCGGCTTTGGCTAGAAGCATGGGAAAAAACGTATGAACATGGTTTAGAAAAAGTGATTACATCGCATTTACATACTGAAGCCGAAAATATAAAGCAGCCTGCATTGGCACAGTTTGTTTTTTGCATTGATGTACGTTCAGAGCCTTTTCGCCGCAAACTTGAAGCATCAGGGCCTTTTGAGACTTTCGGAACAGCTGGTTTTTTTGGTTTGCCTATCCAAACTTGCAAACTTGGCAGTGGACATCGTCATTCTTCTTTGCCGGTGCTATTCCAACCGCAGATGCAAGTAAAAGAATTTTCAAGGGATCCTGGGTTAGAACAATACCAACAACGCATCGGGGCCGTCTATTCATCTCATCATACGTTTAAGGGAATGAAACATCATGGGCTTGCCAGCTTATTGCTGCCAGAAGTCAGCGGTCCTTGGCTCACTTTTCAAACGCTGGCTCGAAGTGTTGCACCAAGGAAAGCAGGATCTTTCTTCCGTAAAGTTCGGAAAAACTGGATTCGCAAACCTTTTACGGAACTCTCACTCAACAGCATCGATTCTAGAGAAAACGAGCTACCAGTTGGCTTTTCTCAAAAAGAAAAAGTGCATTATGTCAGACAAGCGTTGAAAATGATGGGGCTGACAGACAACTTTGCTCCTTTAGTGGTCATTTGCGGTCATGGCAGTCGCAGTACGAACAATCAGTATGCCTCATCTCTTGATTGTGGTGCATGTGGAGGAGCTTCCAGCGAATTCAATGCACGGGTATTAGCCTCTTTATGTAATCTTGGGGAAGTAAGACAGGCTCTTGCTATGGAGGGGATTGTCATTCCGAAAGAAACTGTTTTTGCAGCCGCCGAACATGTAACCACTCTTGATGAATTGCGAATGATTTATGTTCCTGAGCTTCCAGAGAAAGCCCAGGAAGCGTTCGATCAAATTCAAGCTGCATTGCCTAAGGTTCAAGAGGAAGCTAGTGCCGAACGGCTCGCACACCTACCTAATATCGGATATAAAGGAAAGAATCCGAAGGAGGAGGCGGAGCGCTTTGCGGAAGATTGGAGCGAATTGCGTCCTGAATGGGGTCTTGCACGTAATGCCGCATTTATTATTGGGAAACGTAAGCTGACTGAAGCGTGCAATTTAGAGGGAAGATCGTTTCTTCACAATTATGATTGGCAGAAGGATAAGGATGGTGCGATACTGGCAAACATCATTAAAGGACCTGCGACGGTTACTCAATGGATTAACCTGCAATACTACGCTTCTACGGTTGCCCCTCATTACTACGGAAGCGGGAATAAAAGGACTCAAACAGTGACTTCCGGCATTGGGGTGATGCAGGGGAACTCCAGTGATTTATTATCAGGCCTTCCATGGCAATCTGTGATGAGTTCAGATGAGGAAGCCTATCATGCTCCATTAAGGTTGTTAGTATTGATCCAAGCACCTAAGGAGTATATAGAAAAGCTGTTAAAACAAGATCGTGATTTTCATCAAAAAGTACGGAATGGCTGGATTCGACTGGCATCGATTGATGAGAAAGGGAACTGGGAAAGTTGGTCTTAACGGCTTTCTAGAGTAAAAAATAATTTTTTAACCGTAGAGACTACGGGGCTAGCCTACTAAAATAACGGAAGAATACTTCGGTGTTCGTAGGAATTTCCCGCTTTAAACGACCTTAAAGGTGTTAAGTGGTGAGTAGTTCAATATAGGAAAGGAAAGAGAATGATCATGGATAAAACAAAGGGAGTTGTTGAAACTGAAATCAGTAAATCTTTAACACAATGGGAGAAGCAGTATTTTGGGAGAGGATCAGTATCTGTTAAATCAGACATTTTACGAGATATGATGATTGTTAGTTTACGCGGAATCTTAACTCCTGCTGAGTATTCAGTGTGTAAAGACAAAGAGGGATTGTTATCTGTTAAAGAGAATCGAAATAGCTTGGTGGAATCGGGCGTCAATGAATTAAAGGAAATCATCTTCTCGATAACGGGTTTGAACGTCATCAGTTTTTACACCGATCTTAGTACACATACTGGCGAACGAATCATGATTTTTAAACTTTCGGATCATTTGCAAAGCCAATTATCATAAAACAAAGGGATCTCTTAAAGAAGGGGTCAATTAAATAGGATTGATAAATGGAGGGAGATTGGATGTATCGAGATGAAAAGAAAAAAGTTCTATTTGTGATGGAAATGGAGCAGAAATTAGATGATTTCCTTACACAAGGATTGAATATTTCTCTTGAAAATATTATCGTCGTACAAAGTAGTGAATTAAAAAGAATTAAACCTTTTGATGATTTAATGAGAGATATCATTATGACTGTTTACCGGGAAAATGTTGATGAAATTATGGTAGCTGTTTCACAAGATGATCAAAAACATACCGAAAATCTACTAGATATAATAAGTGAAAATAAAGAGCTACAAAAGAAAATTCAAGCATTAGATTATCTTTTTACGTATTGCAAGCCGGAATTTCCATATAAGAATATAAGAGAATGGCTTGAAGGAAGCGATACATTAACAGAGCGTGTAAAGAATACGGTTGAAGTCATTCGTCATCATTCGTTAATGCCGCCTTCTGTAAAAGTTACGGAATTATCGATGAATCCAGAGTAAGCCCGAATTATAAAAAATAGGTTCTGGTGCAAATAACCAGACAAATAGAAAAAATTTGTAGGTCCACTTTCGGATAACCCCTTAGGTGGTTATCCCGAACAGTCTATGTATGAATTCCACTTCATTTTGGACAGACTTCACCCCTTGATGAACCTGCTTCTTTTTAATCATATGCATTGCTTCTATACCACTCAGTATGTAAGTAGCTGTACGAAAAGATTTCAAGCCTAACATAGAACCAACACGCTTCTTGATAAAACGATGATCCTGTTCTACGATATTATTTAAATACTTCTTTTGTCTGAGTTGTATGCCTGATGGCATATTTTTTTCTTTTCTCAATTCTTCAACTGCTATAGGGTAAGCCGGATTTTTATCCACTGTTATGACACGAGGTTTTGAAACATGAAAAGACCGCAAAGCTTTCTTGAAGAAGCGCTTTGCAGCTTTTTTGTCTCTTGTTTTACTGAGGTAAAAATCAATCGTATTTCCTTCGGAATCGACTGCACGATATAGATACATCCATTGACCTTTTACTTTGATATATGTTTCGTCAACTCTCCAGGAGTCATTTGTTGGCTTAAGATGACGCCGTACTCTTTCATCTAATTCCGGTCCATATTGATGAACCCAACGCATAATCGTTGTATGGGCCATCGATAAGCCACGTTCTTCCATCATCTCCACTAAATTACGAAAGCTCAAGTTGTACCGCAGGTACCATCTCACTGTTAACAAAATAATATCAGGCTGATAATGTTTCCACTTGAATACATTTTGCTTTTCGATACTGATCACGCACCTTTTTTAGAGTAATAGTATCAGTATGTCCGAGATTTTAAGATTAATTGCAATTGTATTGAAGTTTTTGCACCAGAACCAACTGGATGGTTCAGGCCATCAACTGCAGTCTATGTTAAAAAGTTCAATGATTGAAGCAAAAGACAGTAAGGATAAGATGGAAAAGCTTATTAGTGGAATGGGACAAGGCAATGGTAAAAGTGAAATTGAAAAAGTCCCTGTAAAGGAACAATTTGAATTAGCAGAAATGTTACAAAAAAATCCAAATCTGAAGGAGATTGCTGATTGGGCGGGACGATTCAAGCAGATTGCCCATGCCAAGCAGAAGCATTTACATCATGAATCTATCGAACGCAGTGGTGTAACAATCGGAAATGAAGTAGATTGTCTACTTCCAATGGAGCTTTCCAATCTGGCAATCTCACAAGCAAAAGCTGATTTTATTAGGCGTTTTGCAGAGGGTCAGACCATGATTCACGACAAAAAAGGTAAGGATACATTGGGAAAGGGCCCCATTATTCTGTGTCTGGATCAATCGGGTTCTATGAAGAAATTGGATACCCAACAAAGTAAAGGGTTCGCTCTTGCTTTGATGGCTATAGCTAGAAAACAAAAAAAGGGACTTTGCATTGATCACATTTTCTACAAGTGCAGAAGTTAAAGTATTTCCAAAGGGGAAAAGCACCACGGATGACGTAATCCAATTAGTTGGAGATTTTTTAGGTGGTGGAACAAACTTTTATGAACCTTTGAAAAAATCATTGTCACTTATTGAAGAAAGCCGTTTTAAACAGGCTGATATTGTATTTGTGACGGATGGCCAAGCAAATCTTCCAGCTGAATTCATTGAAGAATTCAGGCGTACAAAGGATAAGAAGCAGTTTGAATGTCTTTCAGTTTTAATTGGGGGAGAAGTTGATATTGATACAGTAGAGAAATTATCCGATAGAATAATTGATGCTGCTGATTTCATGGAAGCCGATGAGGTATTTAGCATTTAAACCATATTTGGAGGAGATAAAGACTTTAGAATGATTCTAAGGTCTTTATCTAATCATATATCGATTTAGTGGAAATGATGGAGGAACGAGGCTTATCCATTACCCATACAACGATCATGCGTTGGGTTCATCAATATGCTCCTGAATTAGACAAGCGAATCCGTCGTCATCTCAAGCAAACCAATGATTCCTGGAGAGTCGATGAAACGTATATCAAAGTAAAAGGCCAATGGATGTACCTGTATCGTGCTGTTGATTCGAAAGGAAATACCATCGATTTTTACCTAAGCAAAACAAGAGGCCACAAGGCTGCAAAGCGATTCTTCAAGAAAGCTTTGCGGTCTTGTCATGTTTCTAAACCTCGTGTCGTGACAGTTGACAAGAATCCAGCTTACCCTGTAGCAATGGAAGAGTTGAAGAAAGAAAAAAAGATGCCCGTAGGCAGCCAAATAAGGCAAGTGAAATATCTCAATAACATAGTAGAGCAAGATCATCGGTTTATTAAAAAGCGAGTTCGTTCTATGTTAGGATTAAAATCCTTTCGCACAGCTAAATTCATTATTTCTGGAATAGAAACTATGCATATAGTTAAAAAAGGGCAACTTGTTTTACGGGACAAGTCTGTTCAAAATCAAGTGAGGTTCATCCATCAATTATTTGGAATTGCTGCTTAAGACCAGATTCCATCAGGAATCTATATGCCTCTTTCAAATGAATGAAATCTTTGCACCAGAACCACATAAACAGTATTCCTTTCTCAACGCTTTTATTCAAATTAAATCTCCCTCTATCTACTCAATCCATTATCTCGCTTTCTATTTTTATTTTCATTCAATTCACGTTCAATATTTGTTTTTCTTCCCTTTTCTGAATCATTCATAAAGCTTCTAATACTATCCGCAACATTTTTCATCATATCAGACTGAGTAAGATTTTTATAATAAGAATCATTTATAATTTTTCTATCATCAGCAACATTATTTGAATCCATACTTCTATCTTGGAAAGTATTATTTTTCTTATCTTTATCTAGATATTTCATGAATTCATCTACTGGAACAACACGATTCTCTTTTTCATTCGCTCGTAAAATTTTGGCTGCTGTTTTCCCATCGATTCTTTCTAGTCTTATTTCGTGAGGATATTGTTCTTTTACCCTTACAACCATAGCTTTTTCTAAAACGTTCATAGACGTTTTAATATGCTTTAATCTTTCAGCTAATGCAACACGTTGTTGAGCAATATCTTCTTTGACTTTAATGTATTCAACTGGATTTGAAGTTCGTATTTTTTCAACTTCAAATTCCTTACGATCTAAACTATTTTTCCAGTTCACAACAAATTGATTATCTTTTCTAAATTTGTCGTATTGATCCACTAAACTCATTTCTTTAAATGATTTAGGTTGATCCATTTTGTCTAGATAATCTCTCGCATCCTCTAAAGGAATAACATTGCCACTAGTTCTAAATTCTTGAACCAATTTATCAACTTCGGTAATAGGCAATTGATTAAGTTTTTGATCACCATTGTAAATAATCTTAGCTTGATTAATAGTTATACCTTCAAGTGTTGTAATTGCCTCATTTATCTTCTCTTTATTCTCAATAAACTTCTCTTTTTCAGCTTTAAAACTAGTAAGATTCTTTTTAAAATGATCTTCTCTTACTTGTCGTTCATTTAAATAATTTGAAGCAGAAAAACCTAATCGTTCTAACTGAATTTTAGCTCGATCTTTTGCAATCGTATGATCAGGTGAAGTAGTGTACTCTTGATAGAATTTTTTCGATTGATCAATGACAGATGCATCATGTTTTAATTCTTTTGCTTTGTTACTTAATGACTTCTCCCAATTTTTAAATTGGGTTTGGCATTTCAATGCTACTGATAACGTGACTTCTTGCTTCATACGATTTCGAACATACATGATAGATGTTTTTTCTTTGGGACTCATAGCCTTCCATAAACCACTCTTTTCTAGTGATCTACGAATATCTATTTCCATCTCTTTTTTCTTTTGTTCTAACTCAATTACTTTCGCATTAGACTGAGCTAATTCTTGCTGATATACGCTTAATTCACGATTAGCATTTTGAATATCAGCATTTAATTTTCCTTGTCTTGTGACAGGTTGATACTCCACACCTTCTTTTAATGCTTTTTCCTTCGCTTCTTTCTCCATTCCAGCAGCAACGTGACCTAAGTGAATTGTTCCTAATTGTTCTTTTCCTTGACGTTCATAAGAACGCAAATCAAAACGTCTTTCTAAATTTAATCTTTCATATGTTCTGTTCACTAATTCTTGATAGTTAGTTCTCCATATTTGTACATTCTCTTTTTGATCCCACGGATTATCTTGATAAATTTTCTTACCATTTGTATCTAATTCTCCAGTAAAAGGACGTTTTTCTCCCCATGTTCCATCTTCATTAAAAGGGCGCATAGTTAACATGATATGAGCATGTGGATTATGGGATTTATCACGATGGATATTCACATCTGCAACCATACCCTTTTCAACAAATTGAGATTGAACATAAGATTCTATAAGTTCTCTTTGTTGTTCATTATTTAAGTCATTAGGAATAGCAATTAATACTTCTCTTGATAGTTGTGCCGTCCAACGTTTTTCTATACATTCAACTTCGTTCCAAAGCTTTTCTCTTTCATTTACCCATTCCGGTGCGTGTGAAGGTGCAAGGATAAATGATTCAGGTTCTACTTCATGTTTCTTAAATTGAAAGCTTCTTTGATTTCTTTCGTCATATAATCTTTCATCACTACGATAAGCAGCACAAGCTACAGTAGATCTTCCTTGCCTTCTTGAAATGATGTTGACACTAAAATGAAGAGTTGATGAAGTCATAATTCTTGCACCTCCTTTCGTTATGTAGTAGCCCCTGCGGGTAAAACAACTTTTAATCATCTAGCGATAGCGACGATGATTAAAATCAAGATCGAAAATGAAATTTTTGGGATTCGCAATCACATAATGATAGTTATGTATAATTGCGCCATGTTCGTTCCTCACTTGATATTGTACCACTCTCCAAATATTGTTTTCAATTCCATAATATGAAAAATACTCCTAAAGCGGTGGATAAAACAATAAAAACAATAAAAAAATAGAAAAACACATAAAAGAACAGAAAAAAAGCGTGATGAAGAATTAAGGAAGCTTTTTTGTGAAGAATAGGGTATTGAAGATAGCAATACAGCACGTTTAATCATTGAAAACTGAAATAGAAAAATAGAAAACGAGATAATGGATTGAGTAGAT
>Ga0181464_1000855_pt1 | contig 14412 bp, 7 predicted proteins | sample InSIn2gowninarea_FD_119074 | JGI IMG/M metagenome (GOLD analysis project Ga0181464, IMG submission 119074) | Clean room microbial communities from NASA Spacecraft Assembly Facility at Jet Propulsion Laboratory, Pasadena, California, USA -... ...
GTATTGATGATACTGCTGGCCGGACTTATCAGCGCCATCTTCCTGATAAGAAAAATCGAAAAACTATGAGTACAAGACACCGCAGATCCCGGATTTTATTTTTCATCATCCTGCTGGGCATTGTATTTTTTTACCGCGTGAACCTGGGCATCATATCAATAAACGCTTTTTTATTCATGGATAACCTGCTGCAGGTTTCAGAAAGCTTTCCGCCTATACTCATGTGGTTCGTGCTTGGCGCCTTTATCGGGCTGGTGTACGGAAGTTTTGTTGCCTGGAAAAAATACAGGCTCGACTTCAAGCTGAACCTGATACCCATAGCCCTGCTGGCGCTGTTTGTTTTTTTACTGATGAGCATCAACCACCCGCTGTCTTCGCAAACGGTAATGCCGGAAGCGAACAGTGAACCGGCGCACAGGTTCGTAAGCGTTTACGTGAACAGCCAAATGCCGGTCTATAAGAATAACAGTTACGGGGCAAACAACCTGATCGATATGAATGATAATACTTCTTGGGTGGAAAACGGCAATAATGCAGGTGTGGGAGGTCGTATTGACTTTCATTTTTATGAAACAGGGATGCAACACGTTCGCGCTGTAAAATGTGTCGGTTTTAGGATGAAGAACGGGTTTTGCAAATCAAACAAGCTGTGGAATGAATACAACAGGGTTAAGTTATTTTACGTTTATCACAAGGATAACCTGATACAATCCTATACTGCCAGTGATTTTTACAACCAATGGGAAAATATTACAATCAAACCTTTGGCTATAGAGCCCGGGGATGTGATCAGCATTCGCATCAGCTCAGTATACCCCGGCAGGAAGAAGTCAGCGAAGACGGCCATTTCAGAACTGGTGCCGGTTGTTGAGTATAGGGAGAGGAGATAGAAGGCGTTGGCCGTTGGCCGAAGGAAAGGTCGTTGGTGGCTGGCCACTTCTGTGGCCTGTCACCTACCTGCGAAGGTTGAGCCCAACCAACGAGAAAAACATTGTAAATAAGAAGACTTTTTGTTTCAATCTTTTTTTCTAAAGTGTTGGCTAATACCCTGGTAGGTGTCAGGCCACGGAAGTGGCCAGCCACCTACGCTTCCTTCGGCCAACGGCCAACGGCTAACGGCCATCGATTAAACAAGTCAACATATGCTCAGAAAAGACTACGATGCCATCGTCATTGGCGCCGGGCCGAATGGCCTGGCGGCGGCCATCACTTTACAACGTGAAGGCTTATCCGTATTGCTCGTAGAGTCTAAAAAAACGATCGGCGGCGGACTGCGTTCCGAAGAGCTTACCCTGCCGGGGTTTTTGCACGATGTTTGTTCCGCCATCCATCCCCTGGCAGCCGGATCGCCATTTTTCAATACGCTCCCCCTGAAAGATCATGGGTTAAAGTACGGTTATCCCACCATAAATGCGGCGCACCCGTTCGATAACGGGAAAGCCGCCGTATTACATAACTCCCTCGAGGAAACAGCCCGGCTGCTTGGCGTGGATGAGCGCGTTTACCTTAACCTGATGAAACCGCTGGTAAAAAGCTGGAATGCCCTGGCCCCCGACATTCTCGGGCCTTTACGCTTTCCTGAAAACCCGGTCGCGCTGGCGTCTTTCGGACTGAACGCCCTTACTTCCTCCCTGTTCCTTGCGGAGCGGTTCAGAACCAGGGAAGCAAGAGGACTGTGGGCAGGCATGGCCGCACATGCATTGCAGCCGCTTTCCAACCTGGCAACTTCCGCCATCGGGCTGGTTCTGCTGGCGACGGGTCATACCTGCGGGTGGCCTGTGCCGTTAGGCGGATCTCACAGGATCGCACAGGCGCTTGCTTCCTGTTTTATATCCTTGGGCGGAAAGATAGAAACCGGCTTTCATGTAAGCGCGCTCCAGCAGTTGCCTTCATCACAAGCCATACTGCTGGATGTTACGCCCCGGCAACTGTTGCAAATTGCAGGTCACCGGTTTTCATCCCTGTACAAATGGCAACTGGAACGATACCGGTATGGCATGGGTGTTTTCAAGATCGACTGGGCGCTGGCCGAGCCCATACCGTTTACGGCCCCTGAGTGCAGGCTTGCAGGAACCGTTCACCTCGGAAATACCATCCGCGAAATTGCGCAATCCGAAGCCCTGGCCTCCAAAGGCGGCCATCCTGAAAAGCCATTTGTGCTGCTTGCACAGCAAAGCCTCTTCGATCCTTCCCGCGCCCCGGAAGGAAAGCAAACCGCATGGGCCTACTGCCATGTGCCAAACGGGTCGGTTGTAAACATGACCGAGGCCATTGAAAACCAGGTGGAACGTTTCGCACCGGGCTTCCGTGAGCGTATACTCGCGCGGCACGCAATGAACACCGCAGAAATGGAATCATACAACCCGAATTATATCGGCGGCGATATCAATGGCGGCGTAATAGACCTCGGACAATTGTTCACCAGGCCGGCGCTCCGGCTTTCTCCTTACAAAACTTCGGCAAAAGGTATTTACATTTGCTCTTCCTCCACCCCGCCGGGCGGGGGAGTGCACGGTATGTGCGGCTATCATGCGGCAAGAAGGGCCCTGAAAGATATTTTTCATAAGAATGCTTCAGGCCTGAACAAAAGCCAGGGTTCAACCCGGTCCATGTAAGGTTTCCCCCGGTGATAGCCAGATAAATTTTAAATACTGAAGTTTACCATTATGACGCACCTGAAACAGATTCTACTGTTGCTTTTACTCGCATCTAACGTATATGCGCAGCAGCAGAAAGGAAGCATCTCTCCTGAAAAAATGCAGCAGATCTATGAAGAAGTTAAAACGCCCCATAAGTACGGACTTGTGATAGTGCCCACGGATGATTCAAAGAAACTTGATTGTCCAAGCATTTTCCGCAAGGGCAACGAATGGTTCATGACCTATATTATTTTCGACGGCCGCGGGTATGAAACCTGGCTGGCGCAAAGCAGCGACCTGCTGAAATGGAAAACGCTTGGCCGCATCATGTCGTTTTCCGATACCACCACCTGGGACTCCAACCAGAAAGCGGGTTATATTGCCCTGCAGGATTTTACCTGGGGCGGCAGCTATAAATGGCAGCCTTACAAAAACAAATACTGGATGTCTTATTTCGGCGGTAACACGCGCGGATACGAGGCCGGGGTATTATCTACCGGAATCGCGTTTACCACGAAGGATCCCACCACCGTGCATGAATGGCAGCGCCTCGAAAAACCCGTATTCAAGCCCAACGACCCTGATGCGCGCTGGTTCGAGAACAGCACCATCTATAAGAGCTCCGTTATCTGGGACAAGTCAAAAACTACCGGGTACCCTTTTGTAATGTATTTCAACGCAAGGGGCGACAGCCTTAACCCCGGCCGCGGCGCAGAGCGCATAGGCATGAACGTTTCCAATGATATGATCAACTGGAAAAGATTCGGTAAGGACCCGGTGATAAATCATCATGTGGGTATTTCAGGGGATGCTTATATCCAGAAGATCAAAGATACCTGGGTGATGTTCTATTTCGGCGCCTTCTGGAAGGAACGCAAGGGCGACGGCGCTTTTAACCGGTTTGCCTGCTCGAAGGATCTCGTAAACTGGACTGACTGGCAGGGGGCCGATCTTATCAAGCCTTCCGAGCCTTATGATGAAATGTTCGCGCATAAATCTTTTGTCGTTAAACACAACGGCATCGTTTACCATTTTTACTGCGCGGTAAATAAAAAAGAGCAGCGGGGTATTGCGGTTGCCACTTCAAAGGATATCGGCAAAAGCTCCCTGGAGTTCAATTCAAAATGATGCCCTGATTAATTTACTAAAAGCCATTTGATGAAAAGATTTTTCCTGTTTATTCCGGTGTTGCTGGTAAATATATTCGCTTCTTATGCCCAGGTGGGCCAGGTATCGCAAGGCAGCGGGCAGGTAAATGACCTGTACGCAGCTTTTTCCCGTCCGCCGGTCGCTGCCAGTCCTTGGGTATTCTGGTACTGGATGCAGGCCAGCGTTTCCAGGGAAGGTATCACCGCCGACCTCGAAGCCATGAAAGAAGCCGGTATCGGCGGCGCCTACCTGATGCCGATCAAAGGCATCGCCAACCCGCCTATGACAGACAAGCCCGTGCTGCAGTTAACGCCGCTCTGGTGGGATATGATGCGTCATTCGTTCCGTGAAGCTGACCGGCTGGGACTGAAGCTGGCCATGCATGTGAGCGATGGTTTTGCCCTCGCTGGCGGGCCCTGGATAACGCCTGAGCTGAGCATGCAGAAAGTGACCTGGTCGCAGACGCAGGTCGCCGGCAACCGCCTCTTCCAGGATACACTTGCCACCCCGCCGATGAGTGAAGGATATTACCGCGACATCAGTGTGCTGGCTTATCCATCTTTGCCGGGTGAAGGTGTGTCTTCTTATAACACCGTACCAAAGGTAACAACCGGTAAAGCCGGGGAGCCGGCGCAGTTCCTGGCCGTTAAGGGGAATAAGGAAAACTTTAAATGCAACGATACCTGCTCCATTCAGTTCGCTTTTGAAAAACCATTTACCTGCAGGTCGATCACCATTCATACGGATGGAAAAAATTATTTCGCCAACCTCTTCAATATTGAAGTCAGTGACGACGGTAAAAATTTCAGGCACTTTACAAAGCTGGAGCCTACCCGCAGCGGCTGGCAGGACTGGGACGCGCCGGTAACCCACTCAATTCCGGAAGTGACCGCCAGGTATTTCAGGTTTGTTTATGATAAGAAAGGTATTGAACCAGGTGCGGAAGACATTGATGCCGCTAAATGGAAGCCCAATTTCTCTGTAAGAAGCATCGAGCTTTCCGGTTTGCCGCGCATTCACCAGTTCGAGGGAAAAGCGGCGCAGGTATGGCGGGTAAGCAAACGCACGCCTCCCGGACAAATACCCGATTCACTTTGTATTCCCATAGACAGGATCGTTGATATTACCCCATTTATGGATGGCCAGGGCCGCCTGAACTGGAACGTGCCTGCCGGCCAGTGGACCATTCTAAGGATCGGTCATACGTCCACCGGTTATACCAATGCTACCGGCGGTGGCGGCAAGGGACTGGAATGCGACAAGTTTAACCCGGAAGCCATTAAAAAACAGTTCAACGGCTGGTTTGGGGAAGCGGTGAGGCAGGCAGGACCGGAACTTGCTGCGCGGGTGCTGCAGATATTTCACATCGATAGCTGGGAGTGCGGCAGCCAGAACTGGTCGCCGCTGTTCCGGGAAGAATTTAAAAAGCGCCGGGGGTACGACTTGTTGACGTACCTCCCGGCGATGGCAGGCATCCCGGTGAAAAGTTTGCATGATTCAGAAAAGTTCCTGCACGATATCAGGCAAACCGTTGCGGAACTGGTGGTGGATACGTTTTATGGCACGATGGGCAGCCTTGCCAGGGCGAAGGGATTCACCTTCAGCGCTGAATGCGTGGCCCCGACGATGGTAAGTGACGGGATGGCCCATTATGGTTCCGTTGACCTGCCTATGGGTGAGTTCTGGCTGAACAGTCCAACCCATGACAAGCCCAACGATATGCTGGATGCCATTTCCGGTGCGCATATTTACGGCAAGCCGCTGATACAGGCGGAAGCTTTCACCGAGATCAGGTCAGTATGGGATGAATACCCGGGAATGCTGAAAACAATCCAGGACCGTAATTATGCCCTGGGAATCAACCGGCTGGTGTACCATGTGTACACGCACAATCCCTGGATGGACAGGAAACCCGGTATGACGCTGGATGGCATCGGCCTTTATTTCCAGCGCGACCAGACCTGGTGGAAACAGGGCAGGGCCTGGGTGGATTACGCAAAACGCTGCCAGGCGCTGTTGCAGATGGGCAGGCCGGTAGTGGACATCGCCGTTTTTACCGGAGAAGAGATCCCACGGCGGGCGATACTGCCTGACCGGCTTGTTTCAACCCTGCCCGGACTTTTCGGCGAAGAAGTGGTGAAAAAAGAAAAGCAACGTTTGGCGAACGTCGGCCAGCCGCTGCGTACAAGGCCGGTAGGGGTGGTGCATTCCGCGAATATGGCCGATCCGGAGAACTTCATCGACCCCCTCAGGGGATATGCGTACGATTCTTACAACAGGGATGCGTTGCTCAGACTTACTTCAGTGAAGAACGGAGAAATTACGCTCGAGGGCGGCGCAAGATATAAGGTGCTGGTATTCCCGGAGGCACATCCGATGTCGCCCGATACAACAATGCTGTCTGCCGAGGTGGCTTCACGGGTAAACCAGCTTGCTGCAGCGGGTGCAACATTAATACTTCCCAGCCATCTTAAAAAAATGTCGGTTCCCGGAAAGGTGAGCTATTCGCCTTATCTGCCTGAAACGCTGGATGCACTGGGAGTGGAAAGAGACATGGTCGCTACCGGCCTGGATGGCAAAAGGGCGAATGACGTGGCATGGACGCACCGCACAGGAGAAGGATTCGATATATATTTTATATCCAACCAGCAGTCGAGCCGGCGGATCATCAATTTATCCCTCCGGCAAACGGGAAGGATACCTGAACTCTGGGACCCGGTAACGGGTGACACCAGTACTGCCAGGCAATGGACAATGGAAAAAGGCCGTACCATATTGCCTGTTCAACTGGATTCAAACGGGTCGGTATTCGTTGTTTTAAGAAGGCCTACCTCCCTGAAAAGCGCATCGGGCAGGAACTGGACCGAGGTTCAACCGGTGATGGGGATTAAAGGGCCATGGACGGTTTCTTTCATGCCGGGTTTTGGCGGCCCGCAGAAACCGGTTGTATTCAGCGCGCTTTCCGACTGGTCGGTGAACAAGGATCCCGGCATCCGCTTTTATTCGGGGAACGCTTCGTATTCTTCGGTATTCAACTGGAAAATTTCAAAGGTCAGGGAAGAGGTATGGCTGAACCTGGGCAAGGTTGCAAATATTGCCGAGGTGAAAGTGAACGGCATTTCCTGTGGCGTAGCCTGGACCTACCCGTACCGGGTGAATATCACCCGCGCCCTGCGCACCGGGCAAAACAAACTTGTAATAGAAGTGGCCAATACCTGGGCGAACCGGCTGATCGGCGATCATGCCCTGCCGGAAGCCCAAAGGATCACAGCTACCAATGCTCCATACCGGCTCGAAGGCAGACCGCTGCTTGAAGCAGGCCTGCTTGGTCCGGTAACGATCGGTACAATCAAAAAGTAACAATAAAAGCTCTGCTTTAAATGAAAGAATCATCCGTTCAGATACGTGATTTCAAACTGTACAGGGCAACCGCGCAGCTCAAAAAGCCAATCTCGGATGCCACGCATACGCTGCACGAAATTTCGTTCCTTGTAATCCGTTTACAACTGGAGAACGGCATTATTGGGGAATCCTATCTTTTATCCTTTCAATATTCACCGCTGGCGATCAGGGGCGCATTGCTCGATCTTTTACCTGTGGTGAAAGGATACCAGGTGTATGAAACCGGGAAGGTCTTTGAAAAGATCAATCACCTCTCGGAATATTTCGGAAACAGCGGCATTAACCGCTGGGCGCAGGCGGTCATCAATATCGCCATGTGGGACGCCTGGGGAAAATCGATTCAACAGCCGGTCTGGAAGATGCTGGGCGCGCACAGGACCAAATGCCCTATCTATGGAAGCGGCGGATGGATATCCTATTCGATAGATGAACTGATCGCGGAAGTTTCGGATTACGCGGCGAGAGGGTTCCAGGCGGTTAAAATAAAGGTGGGATCTCCCGACTGGAAAAAAGACCTGGAGCGGTTAAGGCTGGTGCGGGAGGCTGTTGGAAAAGATATAAATATCATGATGGACGCCAACCAGGGAATGGAGCTCCCCGCAGCCATACAACTGGCCAGGGCGGCGCAGGATATTAACATTACCTGGTTTGAAGAACCGCTTCACCACGAAAACTTTGACGGATACAAGGCTTTAAAGGACCAGACGGGCATATCGCTGGCCATGGGAGAACGTGAATACAGCGCATTGCCGCTGGTTCAACTGATACAGCGTAATGCCATCGATATCTGGCAGCCCGACATTTTACGAATCGGCGGGGTAGAGGCCTGGCGGCAGAGCGCTGCCCTGGCTGAATCGTACCATATTCCCGTTCTGCCTCACTATTACAAAGATTACGATGTTCCGCTGGTTTGTACCATTCCAAACGGTAAAGGTGTAGAGTCATTTGACTGGATCGATCCGCTTATTGATAACCCGATGGTTGTTAAAGATGGTTTTGCGAGCCCGCACGACCTGCCAGGATGGGGGTTTGGGTTTCTGGATGAGTTTTTGGAGGAAGTGTGAGGGGGCGGAGGAAACGTTGACCGTTGATCGATGACCGTTGGCCGAAGAAAGCGATGGCCGATGGTCGATGGTCGATGGCCGAAGGAAGGCCGTTGGTGGCTGGCCACTTCTGTGGCCTGTCACCTAATTACGGGGGTTGAACCAAATCAACGAGAAAAACATTGTAAATAAGAAGCCTTTTTGTTTCAGTCTTTTTCTTCTAAAGTATTGGCTAATATCCTATTAGGTGACAGGCCACAGAAGTGGCCAGCCACCAACGCTCTTCCTTCGGCCAACGGCCATCGACCATCGCTTTCTTCGGCCAACGGCCATCGACCATCGGCCATCGCTTTCTTCGGCCAACGGCCATCGACCATCGGCCATCGCTTTCTTCGGCCAACGACCATCGACCATCGGCCATCGCTTTCTTCGGCCAACGGCCATTGATCAACGGCCAACGTTTCCTCCGCCCTTCTTCGCCAGCTCCAGCGCCTGCGTGGTAGTATAATACTTAGCCAGCATATTCGGCACTTCCCACTCGGGCATATGCCCTTTTTCAAGATACCCGAGAAATTGCTGCATCACCCGGGCAAAATGCGCTTCATGGCCTTCCTTGTAATGTTCCGGTATGATAACCTCCCAGCCTTTGGACAGTTTTTTCAACTCAATGCCGGGATATTTCACCTGCAGTTTTTTTATCTCTTCCTGTAACTTCTTTTCATAGGAAGCTTCCTTTTTAAACGGCTCGATGTACAGGGCGGGCTTGTATTGCTGTGCTGCGCCCTGCCTGATCACGAGGTTGGCCTTTGTGCCACGCATGATGGAATGATGCGTGTCTCCCGCACCCTCCGGCGCCTTGTAGTTCCAGATCACCGACACCTTTGCGTGAATACCCTTTAAAACATAATTGATCTCACCGTTCGCATAGATGTTCAGGATAGAATCTTTCACAACACCTGATTTCAGGTAGTCGGGGAAACTTTCCAGTTTGGTGATCGCCCTGAATTCGCTTAAGGTCATGGGGGTTGTCCAGCGTTTGGCAGAGCCTAACCGGATATCGCGGGTGTAATCGAGCGCCTGTTCAGGGAAACAGGCCCATTGCACCAGGTCGACCAGGTGAGTGGTTACATCGACTATGCCTTCTCCCTGCTTGTTTACGTCCATGAACCAGGCCGGACGGGTAAGCACGCTGCCGGAAACATATTTATAAAAGTTGTGTACGCTTTCTTTTGTTACGGCGGGGTTTGCCGGGGTGCCTTTTTCAAGAACGCCAAAGACTTCCGGAATCATCGAAAGTTCCTTCTGTAACATGGTGGTGATCTCGAAACGTTCGGTCATGATATCATATAAAAGCAGGTTTTTTTCTTTTGCCTTCCGGAACGCTGTTTTCAGCATCTCGAAGTTTTCACTGCTGATCACCATGGGCTTGTCGGCCAGCACGTTCAATCCTGCTTCGATGGATCTTAAAATATACTCGGTCTTCTTTTCATTGTTACCGGCAAGCACCAGGAGGTTGCCCGGCTTTTCCGAGATCATCCTGTTAAAAAAATCATCTCCTGTATAAACGATCTCCTGCCAGCTTGTTTTATTTACCGGCGCCGCGTTAAATGCGTTGATCCTGTCGAGATGCAACTGCACATCCGCCCCTGTAGGCGCATATACATGCACGATAGAATCTACAGCAGGGTACATGGATTTTTGTACCAGGGCGGCATGAAAGTGACCCGGGTCGAGCGTGATGATATGAAAAGGTTTTTTCTGTTGTGCGCCGTTTTCAGTGGCAGGAATTCCTTTCGGTGCCATGGTTGCTGGTTTATCACCCGTTTGTGCAACGGTCATGTCAGGTTGCAAAAATATGCCGGATACCAGGAGGACAACGATTGAAAATAATCTTGCTTGCATGGTTATGGTATTAAAGTTTCTTCCGGTCCTAAATAACTTGGCTTTAATCCGCCGGCATCAATAACAATCTTTTGCAGCACAACGCCTGCGTCTACGGCCCAGAGCTTCAGGGTATGCGAACCGGCTTTATTAATAGAAAGCTCGGTTGTTTTTTGTATGATGTTATCTGCTACCCACCTGTTCCATAGTCTGTCAATCACGCCTTCATGCATGTTCACCACCTGGGGTTTTTCATCATCGATGGAAATGGCGTAGCGAAGTCCTTCATTATGAAAGTTCAGGGTCGGCGACAGGTAAACATGCACTTTTACCCGGCCTGTGTCTTTCAATGTGACCTGGTATTCCAGGCGGGGACCGTTGCTCACCGGCGTTTGTGCATCGGCGTTAACCGGCATGAGTGTGACCGCGGAAAGCGTTCTGCCCAGGTTTGGAATCACCTGCCATTTAAAAGGCGCGCCTGCAACAGCTTTGGTAAAGTGTGCGGCTTCGATGGATACATAACCGTCCTGTTCGCGGAATTGAAATGGTTTGGCGCCCTGTTTCGCAGAAGCGGATTTCACTTTTGTCCGGGTTAAAACATCAGCGTTTGCCTGGGTTAAAGCCCTGGCGGTCGCCTGGCCGGCCGGCAGGTACTGAACGGCGGGCATAACATTCGTGGCAGGCTGCTGCCAGCTTGTATAACCGATGTGCGTCTGGTCCATCATATGGCTCCACTTGCCATTGGATAACGTGTCATTGTAATACCGGGTGATAAGAGAGTCCTTTACATACAATGCTTTGGCCTTGTCTGCCAGGAGGTTTGTTTCAGGATGATTTTGCTTAAAATAATGCCTGTTTTTAGCAACGGTCACGTACAGCTCGTTCAGGTTGGCAGAAGCCATTACCGGGTGAAGCACAAGCTGGTAATACGCATCCTTGTACGTTGCGGGTAATGAACGCTGAATACTTTCCGCTTTGCTTAATAACAGGTTGTATTCGGCCACGATCCTGTCGGCCTCGTTATAATTTTGCAGGCTGTAGGTTTCGGGCGATAACAGTTCAGGTTTGCGGCGGCTGTTGTATTTGGTGTAGAGCGCCATTATTTCGGCTATCCGGGCGGCATTGGCTTTTCCGAACTGTTGAGCGCACCATTGCTTGTAATATTCCGGAAGCCGCTCTGCCGGCCATGCTTCCGGGTTCCAGGCGTAATCGAGGAAAAACTGGGTGGGCAGCTCCATCGGCTTGATGTCGCCTACGTTTACGATCCAGATGCGGTCGGCCCCGTATTGGCGCGCCAGGTGCATCTGCTCCCAGGTTCTTTCGATCTGGTTTGTATTGATCCATTTATAGTTCCGGGGGCCCCCCACATAATCGAAATGGTAATAGATGCCGTAACCGCCGGAATGCTGTTTTTCATTTCTCTTCGGCAGTTTGCGGATGTTGCCCCAGTTGTCGTCACACAACAGCAGGGTAACGTCTTCGGGCACACGCATTCCCTTATCGTAATAATCCTGCACTTCTTTATACAGGGCCCATACCTGCGGAATGCGTGATGGGTCATTGTTGGTGACTTCACGGATGATCTCGCGCTGGTCTTTTACAATTCTCTCCAGCAGCGCGGTAGCCGTTCCGGTGGTCATCGGCTCGTCGCCGTCTCCACGCATGCCAAGCGTAACGATGTTTTCCCTTGTGCCCATTCTTTTGATGCCGCTTCGCCAGAATTCTTTCAGCCTGGTTTCGTTTGAATCGTAGTTCCATTTGCCCGAGCCGAATCTTCTCCATTCATCATGCGCGCGCACCATCGGCTCGTGGTGCGAGGTGCCCATAACGATGGCGTATTCATCGGCCAGAACAGGGTTCAGCGTATCATCCGCATTAAAAGCGCTGCCCCACATGGCCGGCCAGAGGTAGTTTCCTTTCATTCGCAGGATAAGCTCGAATACATGTTCATAGAACTTGTGGTTGAAGCCGCCGAATTTCTCCTTGCTCCAGCCGGAGAGCGCCGGCGCTTCGTCATTGATGAAAATACCCCTGTACTTTACCCTGGGGGCATCGGAAAGAATGCTGCCGGCCTTGAAATATAATGCGGGTTTTTTTGTCACCGGCACATCCGCCCACCAGTACCAGGGTGATACGCCCATCTGTTTAGATAGTTCAAGCATGCCGTATGCGGTGCCCCTGCGGTCGCTTCCGGCAATTACAAGGGCCTTTTTTATGCCGTTTGCTGCTGAAGTGATTACCTGCACGCGGTAAGCCTCCCATTTGCCCTGCAGGCGGGCGGTGTCTATTTTTTTCTCATCAGTGAGCTTTTTCATCAGGGGAGAAGCATCCAGGCTGCCGATGATGACCAGGTTTTCGGCCCCTGCAGGAAGCGTATGGATGATGGCAGGTTTTTTACCTGTGACCATTTCGATGTCATTCTGCAGCATAAGGGCTGTTTTCTGCACTACGGCGTGATCCGCTTTGTCAACGTACAGGGCTGTTGCCTGGCCGTTCGATACAATGGGGAATGCTCCGGCCGCGCTTTTTTCAAGGATGATCTCCTGCGTGAAAGCGGTAAGGGAGAGGAGAGAGCAGTATAGAATAAGTATGCTTTTCATAATTGTTTGTAGCTATCTTCTGTTTTACTTTAAAAAAGAACTGTTTTTTAAATTGGTTGAAGTCGGAATTGGCGTGACACGGTTGGAACCATGGCGTTTGAGCTGCTTCTTCCACCGTGGCACGCCTGAAAACGGGGTCTTCGAAACCATATATCGTTTGTTTTTGAGCGTATTTTAATTTAATGTCAACCTGTTTGCAGGCGTGCCACGGAAATGAAACAGCCTGTATTCAACGATTCCACCGTGACACGCCAGGTTCCGGTTTACCGGGCTTTTTTCTTGATGGTCGTTGGCCCTTTTGCGTTAAAGCTTCGGCGGGCGAAGCCGTTGGCCGAATGGAGGCTGTCAGTGGCCAGCCACCAATGCCTATTCTTTCGGCCAACGGCCAACGGCCATCGATCATCGACCGTCATCTCCTAATTCCCCGGCGCATACGGAAACGAAAGCGATTTATAATACTCCAGCGTATGGGCCGGTTTCTCTACCCCGGCAGGAAATGGCTTTTTCGAAAAAGTCTGAAAATAAACCAGGCAGGCATCCCTCCACCACACGGCTTCTTTTGCCTGGATGTTCAGCAGCATCTCCACATGCGCAAACCTTTCAGGATCGATGGAGCTCTTTACCGAATTCCAGGTACGCTGCATGGCCCTGACGCTGTCAACGCCCGACTGGTATTTATGGCAAAGCTCATCCCACAATGTTTTCCCTGATTTCAGCTTATGATCCCAGGCAAGGTGGTGGAACCATAAAAGAAACTCTTCCGGACAGGTGGCCGGGTTCTCAAATACTTTGCGAACCTCGGGAGCATACTGCTCCAGCGCGTTGCTGCCGGTGGAAGTTCTGTTAAAGCCAATGCCCGCGGCATCCGCCTTGTGAAAATACACCGGGTTCCAGTCGGCCCGGGCAGCTTTGTCGTACCAGGGCGCCGGACCGTAATGATGACCATAACCCATGATATGGTTCAGTCCCAGCGGCGTCATATAGTTAACCATGGCTTCGTGCGAGCCCAGCATCATCTGTTTCAATTTATCCAGTGTTTCCTTTTTGTTGGAAAATGTCTGACGTATCCATTCGTCTGCCAGCGTGGCCGTGCTTAGGCTATGGTCCCAGGCAAGGCGGCCGAGCGAATACCAGTTCGATTGCGCGAAGGGATGGCCGGTCCAGTTGCGGTCGTTGCCGATATTGCTAACTGCGGCCATGCCCGAAAGGCGGTGACCGTCCAGCGATCCGTCAATAACTTTTGCAACGGTGGACCCTTTTCCTTTCACATACGTATCCGCCTCCAGGCATTCCTTGAACATGGAAGGCAGGAAAACCAGGTGCGTGGCAAAGCCAAGGTATTCCTGCGTGAGCTGAAACTCCATCATGATAGGCGTTTTCGGCATGGCGCCGAACAGCGGGTGAAACGGCTCGCGGGGCTGGAAATCGATCGGGCCGTTTTTTACCTGCACCAGCACGTTTTCACGGAATTTCCCGTCGAGGGGCTTAAATTCAGTGTAAGCCTGCTTGAACCGGTCGTCCGGACTTTCATTGCTGTAAACGAATGCACGCCACATCACAATGCCGCCATGCGGAGATACGGCATCGGCGAGCATATTGGCCCCGTCGGCGTGATTTCTGCCATAATTTTGCGGACCAGGCTGGCCTTCTGAATTTGCTTTCACCAAAAAGCCGCCGAAGTCAGGTATATAGGAATAT
>Ga0181464_1000858_pt1 | contig 14400 bp, 9 predicted proteins | sample InSIn2gowninarea_FD_119074 | JGI IMG/M metagenome (GOLD analysis project Ga0181464, IMG submission 119074) | Clean room microbial communities from NASA Spacecraft Assembly Facility at Jet Propulsion Laboratory, Pasadena, California, USA -... ...
AGGCCTATCGTTCGCACTGAACTTTCTGGAAAATTTGGCGGGTCCCTTGGAAAGGCCGCTGCTCGGTGGAGTTTTGGCTGGCGGAGCCATTCCCAGTGGCTTGATACAGCAGGTGATCGTGAGCTGACAATACCGCTGTCTGACAAGGTGTATTACAGCTCGGGTCGGATCGTTGCAGGCATGCTCCCAGCTGCTTGTACATACGGTATGTGGCCGACCAATCGTGATCACGGATGCGCAGATGATGGTCAATTTCAGTTTTGTGCTTGCCAAGCGGCCATATCGATACGCGGACTTAAGATGATCCTTATACCCGATGGTTCAAGGTGAGTCTGAGCTGCAAATGAGGAAGAGAATTGAAGTAGCATACTCGATAATTTACAAGCGAAGGACGTCGTGTTCAAGCTTAGACATCATCGGTCCTCCAAGCACGATCAGCAAGGAGGCAGGACCAACCAAGTGAGCGGCTAAGATCAATCGGTGAGGCTCACAGCTACCCAAGCTTGAAAGATGCTTGTAATGACCTAAAGACAATACCAGGTCAGAGCCCCTAGAGGACTATAGCGTAACGGTTTTCTTGTCCTCAGTCAGCCGCTCAAGCAAATACGTTTTGCGATTTACAAGAGTCGAGCAAACACTGACATACCTGGCGGCACGACCAGGAAATACACTTTCAGGAGAGGATCTTGAACAACAACTTGCGTGAACGACGAAAGAAGATAGCAATTGTGGGACAATTGTCGCGGTCCGCGACATGATGTGAATGGACATCAAAGAGAATGTCCTACCGAAATAATTCTTCTCCTCTTCAAGATGTAGCTAACTCATCAGCCGGCGTTTCTTTTCCAAATGTACAATTACCAGCAAGCACAGATCCTCCATCGGCATCAAATCCTGCGAAACAGCAGACATGGCTCGTCTTCGGTGCCTCTGGTCATATGGGTCTCTCACTTGTCAAGTCAGCAATGAGCCATGGCGACAGAGTTTGTGCAGTAGGTCGCCAGCTTGAGGACACGCTCTCTTCCATGCGAAGCGGATATCCAGACAATCCGAACTATTTGGGCTTGCTTTGCGATGTTCGAATTCAGCGATCAGTCCAGCACGTCTTCGAGCAAGCCTTACAGTATTTCATGGATATAGACATTATTGCGGTATGCAGTGGCTATGGGGTGATCGGTTCATGTGAGGACCAGGACGAATACGAGATCCGAAATCAGTTCGAGACGAACTTCATGGGAACGCTAAACATCATCCAGGCTGCTCTGCCTTACTTCCGCGAGCGTGAGGCTGGACGATATCTCATATTTAGCAGTACAAGTGGTGCACTTGGGGTACCAGGACTCGGACCGTACTGTGCGACAAAATATGCTGTAGAAGGACTTGTCGAATCGATGCTATACGAGGTTGACAGTTTCAACATCAAGCTAACTCTGGTGATCGCCGGACACATGCGTCGCGATGATCAGCCGAACATCACGTCTCCTGGATGGTATAGCCAGAATCCGACGAATGGCGCACATATGGCATCGGGCAAGAAATTTCAACATTTCCGGATATTGAAGCCATCTGTTCACTATGCCAGTCAGGATGCACCAGCGAGCCATGCACAGCGCATGCTGCAATGGATTGGAGACAATCAACCCACTTCTGCTGTGAAAGCTGCCGAATTGGTGTGGCAGCTCGGACATTGCACCTTTCCTCCATTGCGACTGTTGCTTGGCACATTTGCTGTTGACAGTATTAGAGACAGGTTGAAGAGTATCATTGAGGAGATCGAGGATTGGAAGGAACTACACTTTCCTCCAGTGGAGGGCATGGAGGTTGAGGGCGCTGAGGACGAATCCGAGCAGCAAAAGGAAGGTGCAGATGAGGAACAGATTGATGAGCGGCCTAGTCCCGCGCTGTCGGATGTGACCGAGCAGGCTTCAGATGATGATGGTGATGATGATGTTACAAAAGAACAAACAGAAGAAAAAGAGCTGACATGATGTACCAAATTTGCGAATGTGAAAAAGGATTAAATTCTACATGTTGTTCTATGCCCAGAGCTGGCAGGTCGTCAGTGGGCCAATGCAGGTTTCGATCAACCGTGCTAGCTCTTTCCAATAGCACCAGCAGATAAATGGGTAGCAACACAGGGGGAGCGACTTCGCTCAATACCGAATCACTGTGCTTTCAACCAAGTATGAAATTCCACTCCACGCTCGAATGTCCTCGCCACATATGCGAATCGAAGCTCCATTTTGTACAACACCGGACGTGGTGGTGCTTATAAAATAATTCTCTGATGATCGTTGTTGCCAAATGGCTTTCCACAATTGGGACATTTTCTTGATCGTAGTTGCACCACTTTATCAACACAAGCATGGCAAAAAGTATGACCACATGTTTTGATTACAGTATCTTTCAACTCCTTCCGACATACTGTGCAATATGCGAATTGTCGCAGTAGTTCGTGTTCTTCTGTCTGGGCAGTCTTGTTCTTCCACGACTCGAGGCTTCTCCGCATATTCGCATTGCTTGCCTTCAGACCTTCGGCTTCAACCTCCGCTGATCTGCAAGCGGTTGAGGTGCTGTTGAGTTTGGCATCCTTGGCAGTCAATGCTGACTTCAGCTCCGTAATCTGTGCATTCAAGCGCGATATATCCGAAGCTTGGCTGGCGGTCTGTTTGGAGACGGACTGATACTCTGTCGTCTTGGTGGTCAATGCAGCTTTGAGCTCCGTAAGCTGCTTCTCGAGACTTGTGAGGAGGGATCTAGACGCAGCTTCCGCGTCTTTGAGTTGTGATACGATTTCAGAAGACTTTGTCGTTTGTAGTTTAAGAGTCCGGACCTCCACATCTCGAGTTTCCTTGAGTTTCATGGTTGCGAAATATTTCTGATCTGCCTTGGCCTTCTCGGCCGAGAGCTTCGTCGTCTTTTCTTCGAGCGCTGTATACTCGGCCACCTTTTGGCTAGCCAATTTCTGAGTCTTCTGGTAGGCACTTGACATCGACGTAAGCTCCCCGTTGAGTAGAGAGTACTTTTTCTCTAATTCCTGATATTTGGAACGCAGCTCTTCAGGACTAAGAGAATCGAGCTCCGAGGAAACAGCCATCAAATTTCCTGCCTGGGTGGACAAGCGTTCATTTTCGGATTCGAGAGCTTTAATACGTTCTTCGTGCGCGGACGACAGTTCTTTCAATTTCTTGAGAGAATCTGCCCGCTCATCTAAAGATGCTTGCTTAATCGATTTGTCGGCCAATAACTCATCTCGGCTGTTTCTGATTCGAGCCAGATTCAATTCCGATTGAGCCAGGTGAGTCTCCTTCTCGGCAATAGCAGCCTTGCTTTCTGATTCGAGTTGGGATTGATGCGCTGTTCTTTCAGTCTGAATTTTGCTGTTTTCTTCTCGCAATTGAGTACTTATGGCTTCTAGGTCATTTAACTTCTTCACCGCATCATCGTGTTGGCTTTTGAGCTGCTTGTAGAGTTCGGTTTTTGCATAATCCTCATCTGTAAAGATCGAGGACTTAGTTGTGAGTTCGGTTACCCTCGTGGTTAATCGAGCATTTTCCTCCTCCAGTTTTGCAATTTGATCCTGCTGCTTCTCGTTGATGGCAGTGGTTTTCTTTACATCGGCTTCAAGTTCTTCCAACTCCTCCGTATGGTCGGAAACACCGTTGACGGCACTTTCTTCACGCTTTAGAGCATTTGAATCGCCTTTTGCGGAGTTAGCGCCTCCCATCAACAACCCTTTGTCCAATTTCGCAGCCGTTACACTTTTAGCACGATCCAGCTTCTTTTCTGCAACCATGTATCGCAGTGAAGCATTTTGAAGACGCTCATCCAGATCTCGGGTTTCTGCTCGTAAGCGCTCCAATTCGGCTAGATGCTCCTTTTCAGCGGCGAGTAACTTCGACACTTTTGCATGCAGATCTGATACCTCTGGCGAATAATGCTTTACCTTGCTAGAGAGCCGCGATATCAGCGCCTGGATATTCGAGGCATGACTTTGTAGATGTTGCTCAAAATCCTTTTGATCAGCAAACTGCAGCGCCGAAGGTATCGAGTCAAGCTCCATTTCGTCGCTATCCTCCGGCAGTAAAAGCTTCACTTCATCAATCAGCTGTTTGAGCCACGCATCAATAGTTCTAATATGATCATCGTGGTCGCGTGACTGTTTGCGCAGTTCTGATATTGAACTTTCAAGATCTTTACGTTCTCGCTTGTACTCGTTTAGTTGTCGCAGAAGGGCATCTTTCTGAAATTTCTATGGCAAAACATTGAATTAGCCCTTGTCTCGATCGAAGGAGGATTTGTGGTATTACCTCGAGGTCTTGATTCCATGGCATGGAGTCGTCGGTGTGACTTCTGCCTGCGCCATTGGTGGACGTAGCTTGCTTTTTAGAAGGATGATGAGATTCACTATTCTCCAGGGGACGTTTGCGATCTTCCATCTTCACAAGGTTGGAATCGGAATGAGAAAGAGAAGGGGTTACGCTGACAGCCGGCATGTGAAAAAGTAAGCGAAGGCTGGATATCTTGTCGACGACTGGGTGACATGAGTCGTGGGATTTTTATGTAGGCTATCGCATCGATGTTGCAGGTCTTGATGGCGATTGTTGCGGCTGTTGAAGGTTCTAGAGTGAAGAACAACGAAGACCTCTTTTGTCAAGTCCAAAATCGGGACAATTTCGGCGCGAATCCGTTTGTGGCTAGTGCATACCGAGTCCGCAGTCTGGAGAGAGCATGGTGACTTGGGCAAGAGCGGATTTCGACGTTGCTCGAGAGTCACTTCCCATTGATCACATACCCAGACTACAACTACATGTCTGCGCTAACGAGACGGCGTTGGTCGTTTTTCAAGTTTGAACCCAAATATGCTTCTGCGCCATAGGCTTATCCAATACCACATGCTACTTAAGTAGTCAAAGATGTCTTCGTTTTCTAGTCTTGTCCGCAAGCCCGGTAAGGTTGTTGCTCCCAAAGCTGCGCCCCGTCGAAACGTCCCTCGAAGAGTGGCAGTGGCTGCTTCAGATGAAGAGAGTACGGTGGCTGCACCTGCAAGCGAGACCTCGCCCAGAGTTACGAACCAAGAAGGGTCACGGTCTAATTCCCAGGTGATCGATCAGACCGAGACTGTGAACGAAAGCCCGGTAATTCCCAATGGCTCACCAGATACTGCTAGAGAAGAGGCTGAGCCTCTTGCTGCCACAGTTGCGGCAGAGCAGACTGGTACTGTAAGTAATGAACATGCTCACGCCCAGCAATTCGCACGTCCGTCGAACCGACCAGTCTCACCTATACGAATTACGTCTGGAGAAAGAAACACAAGCGTACCCAGTTCTGTCCCAGAAAATGCTACGGAGTCTCAGCAACCACGTACCTCGTCTGAGCAACCAGCCTCAGTAGTAAGTAGAGGGTCAGAACAGGAGATTGAACGAAACGAACATGATATACAGAGCACCACCTCGATCCCCCAACAACCCATAGCACAACTGAAAAACCCAACTGCAGAACAAGCCCAGAGACCTTCACAAACAGACGCAATCGCTCAAGTCGGAGCTGGAGGTGACGATAGAACACGAGAAGAGTCTGAAAACAGAAATGTTGAACAGAGGCTACAACAAGTGCGTCCTAGAAGCAAGAGAAAAGCGTCCCCAAGGGCCAGCGCAAGTGTGATTCTTGCTCAACCCACACCCCAACCTACGCCGTTTCCACCAGCAGCAACACTGCTGACAGGAACACCTGTACCACCTCCTACAGCTGCAACTGGCACACCGTCTCGAGAACGTGCGTCCTCCGTTAGATCTCAGGCTTCAGAACATGCAGAAGCCTTTCAAAGAATTGCCACTAACTTACATAACGGGTTCGAGTCTCTCCGGGCCTCTCAAACACCGAGCCGTGCACCATCTGTTACTTCAAACGCAGAACTCACAACTCAAGAAGCAGAAGGGCCTCTAGCTGGAGCCACGGCCACAACGACGCGTGCTCGAAAGCGTCGCAAGCGCAACAACAACGCGTCGCAAACCATCGAAGAACAAGCTGATGAGGTCATAGCAAATGCCACGGCCATGGAGGATCTCGCACCTCGCCGTCGCCGTGGTACTCCTGAAAGTGCCGAAGAGCACGAGATTGAAGCAGAAACCACGAAATTGGGCGAACTATGTGACGATTATAAGTGGGGTAAGAAGTCCACTACAGAGAAAGAGATGGCAGCGAATTGGCCCGAGATCCTCCGTCGTCGAAAACAAGAAAACGAAGAACGATTAGAAAAGGCAGTGGAAGGTCGCAGTCGGAAGCGAAAGGAGCTTCCGAATCAAGACACTACCACTGTTGTGCCTCAGCAGGTCATCATCGATGGACAGATACAAGTTTCCAATCGCTCCGTAGATAACAGAGAGCAATTAGTTAATGAAGCAAACCAAGAAGACGTTGAGGTGCTTGAGGTCCGAGACATTTTCACACGGGTGACCCAGAACTCTATTGCGCCGAAAAAGAAGCTTCCACCTGGCCAAGTGTGGGACGACGTGAATACAGAATTATTCTACCAGGGATTGAGGATGTTTGGAACAGATTTTAAGATGATTTCGAATATGATACCTGGAAAGGATCGAAGACAGGTTAAGCTGAAGTACAACGCTGAGGAACGAAGTAATTGGAATCGAGTAAAGCGCGCATTGAATGGCAAGGAAGACGTTACACTTGATCAGTACTCGTCTATGACAGGTCTTGAGTTTCCAAATGTGGAGGATGTCTACAAGCAGATGGAAGAGGAAGAAAAGCGCATTCGAGCCGAGGATGAGGAGAGGCGAAGAAACGAGGGTATCATCTCCCAACAAACCAACGATGAGACAGCGAATCCAGACGGAGAGGCCGACACCGTGATTCCTAGTATCGAGGGGCAAGACGGCGAACAGGTCGCTCAGCAAAATGGCGTGCTAGCTGGAGGTGACCGCGCAAGCACTGTGGCCACGACTGGTGGAAGACAAACTGTACAGCCGCCAGGCAAGAAGAAGCAGACGCGCAAGACTAATCCGAACAGTAAGCGTGGTCGTCAAGCTGCAAACAAACGAGGAGGTTTCGAGGGTTATGAAGAGAGGTTGGGAGGGGCTGATGAAGTTGCAATACCGACTTCTTAGAGGAAGCACCATTCGCTAGGGCTACTGTACATCGTAACGCTGAATTCACAGCATTTCTGGCATGGATGATGTGAACGAATAAATGAATGGCTGCATGACGGGTCAAGGGGGGCTATTTGATTGAGATTTGTACAAGGATATGCATATGATACCCAATGACATTTACCGCTCACTCTGAGCACTATTCTACATGTACATCATATCTTCAAGTCCTACTCTTCGTAGGACTGCGAACTGGGCAATGTCCAAATGCTACGATGACGACAATGTCATCAGCTTTGTACAAGAAATGCACGCTCCATCATTTGTAATACCTGGATGACAGGTGTCCCAAACGCATATCGTCCTGCTCGAGGGTCGAAGTCGGTTGCCAGACTCACCGGAACTGCCTGAATGGTACTTGGTAAAAAGTTCTGGTGGATAACCACCAATAGTGCTTAACCACGGGAAGCACCTCAGTATATATAAGTTCACTTCCCATCACTCTCATCATCATTTTCCTCCTTCTCCGGATCCGGCTTGACTCGAAACTCCAGCTTCGCAGTCTCCCTCCCCTTATTATCTCTGAAAACAGCTTCGTACGCGCCGCGCATATCCCCGGACTGCTCGACCCACAAGTCCTTCAGCGTGATTTCTTTCGTGCGCTCAAGACTCTCAATAGCGCTGATGCGGTCTAGCGTATCTTGCAGATATTTATCGAATCCAGGCTCAGCGCAGATCTGTTTGAAAGCGTTCATCATGGGGACGCTGTCGGCGCGGACGTTGGCGTTGCTGTCGATAGTGAAGATGTTGTCGTGGTCGTAGAGCTCGATGAAGTCGGCGCGGGTCATGATTTGGCGGGCTTTGTAGAGCGGGTATGAAGGTAATATGTGGCCGACGTCGTGGTCGTAGTTGGCAGTGGTGTCCATTTCTTTACTGGCGTCCACGAGGGCTTTGGCTAGGACCATGGCTGCGCTGGCGAATTTTTGCTGGTCCATTACGTCGTCGTCCATGGCTTGGCCGAGGATGCCGCAGCGGTTGAGGAACCATGTTTTTTCGTTGTCGGCGATGCGCTGGCACATGTCTAGCATGTTTTTGTGTTTTGCTACGCGGGTGAGGTAGTTGACGCGGCCGCCGACCATGTCGTAGACTTGGGATAGTTCGGACTGGTTGAGCGGTTCTTGCGGGAAGTAGGATTTGCGGTAGTTGGCGAGGGCGGCGAGGGCTTTTGGTTTGGGGAGGTCGCGGACTGTGATTACTTCCATGCGTGTTGCGTAGCGTTTTAGACGCTCGTAGACCCAGTAGTCGTCGCTGTTGAGGACGAATGTGACTAGGTTTCTTGCGGCCCATTGCTCGGCGCGCTGTTGGATCAGTTCGATTAGGTCGCGGCCGTCGGTGTCGTCGCGGATTAGGTGTGTGGAGTTGATGATTATTACCATTGGGCCTTTGCCGTGACTGCGTCTGCGGAGGGCGATTTTCTCGAGCTTGTTGAAGGCTCGTTCGATATCGAGGAGGGCTGTTGTGTCGCGGGGCCCACGAACGGAGAATAGGCTGCCGATGTAGTCTTCGTGATACTCGTAGTTAAGAGCTTTGCCGAGTCGGATACGGAAGATTTCAAGGTCAGCGTGTGCTTCAAGCATGGATACACCATCGCCGTCAACCTTGCGCATGGATTCGATGATCATGCTGGATTTGCCGGTGCCTTTCTCGCCGATGAGGAGATAGTATCGGCCTTTCTTGTTGCCGGCCATGATCTCATCGATGGTGTGTTGTTCAGGCTGCTCGACCCAAGACGTATTTTCGTTGGAGGTAGTCACATCGCCATCTGTCACCATGTGATCGGATTTCGAGGAAGGGGTGGGGGCTGCCAGGTCGAGGACAGGGTCGCCAGGCTGGAAGGCTTTGTCCATTTTGCGAAGGACCAGGGCTTTATAGTAAAGGTGATAGCTATAGCCGGCGGCGCCAAGTACAGCGAGGGAGGCAAAGGTTGTAAGGGCTGATTCAACCATTTTGTAAATGGTGGGACGCCATGAGTGTTGTTGCTTGGAGTCTCGGTTTGATGGTTCATCATCCTCAGCTTGGTCGGGTCCGAAGTCGGGTCTGCCGTTCGAAGGGTTGACAGCATAACATCTCGTGTTAACGAGAACTGGTCTAGGTTGCCATTTCAGATGGCGACAATGAACAGGCCTCCTGGCCAGCAGGCAAAGTGGTTTCATGCCGGTTATGGTTGAATTTGTTCACACTGTATTACTTTTGCTCAACATCTTAGAGGTTTTGAAGCTTGAGCATAGTACTAAAGGGCTAGTCATCAGTCAAGCAAATGCTCTTATCGCGGTTTAAGCCGAATTTTCAGTCCTCCTGGAGCTAAAGATATCGAACACAAGGAAAAAGATCTATTTGCGGAAGAGAAAATGACCGTCAGGAGGGTCAACTATCAGCAGAGAAGCTGGTGCTGAGTCTTCAAGTGAATACGAATACTTTTACATCGACATATGGAAGAGAATGAATGGGAAGGTTGTGAAGAGAAGGTACTATGATGTCTGGAACACAGAGTACTCCTCCAGCTTGGAACAATCTCATACTTGGTAGGGAGTGGTGCCCATGAACTTTAATCCTGAGGCTCCAACGCCACGAAAACCCGGGTGTAGACACTCGTAGCCTCGTCGCGTATTGGTTCTTGGCAGTCGCGTTCAGAGTGATTGCGTATTTTGTAGATGAAGGGCACAGTATTGCCGTGCGAGTTGACACAAAACCAGGTATCTATTGCCAGCGACACTATGAAGGTCCCACTGTAGAAACCACGACAATGCCACCACTCATGGTGCAGATATGAACTGTTCAAAGCTGGAAAGACGTGAATATGGAAGTCTTGGCTGTTACTGGATAAGCAGGCATTTCTGAGCCATAGGGCTTGTGGACCACCAAATCAAAGGTTGGCAAGGAACATACTCACCTCGAACTGCAGAGCTTCTGACCTTGTCCAAAGCGTGAAGGCCACAGTTGTTCTTGTTCAACCGGCTAGGACCTCATCCTTACCATACTACAGTAGTACGTTGATTGAAAAATGAGACCACAACACAACACGCTTGCTAGGACAGTACTTGTGCTTTCGAATAGTTCTTGGTTCATTTTTGTTCCTGACTGTACCTCCTGAAAATGAACCAACAGCCAGTCAGCCGACGAACAATACACAAAGCTATTATAAAGAGCAGCAATGGCAGGAGTTTGTGCTACCAGAGACTCCGGTATGACCCGAGACTGGCTGCAACGCACCCAAGGCAGGCAAGACGTAGTGGAAGCCTCGGGTTAAATGTCCCTGGCCATTGATTGGCCGTCTCTGGCTTCGCTGAGCTCCAAAACATTTTGTACTGCAGTTTGAGCCTCTGCATGTGTATAGCAGAGAGGAAGAAAAACAAAAACCAAGACGACCATCCACTGAACTTACCACCTGAAGAGTTGAGACGGTTGAGTGCCAGAATGGCAAAGGACGAAAAGAGGGCGTCGACGCAAATGAATGTGGACGTGGATGTAGATGTAGACAGCGATGTGCAGGCCGATGCAGGTAGTCAAATTTCACAACCACCAACGCCAGGGTCAAATGCGCCTGGCGCGTTTCCTTCACCTGAACAAAATTCTGCCAACGGTGATTCTCGAGAACAAACCAAATCACCCACACCACCACCTCCACCACACAGAGTGAACACACAACCCAAGATGGATCCTGAGGCTGCAAAGGCTTCAGGGAACAAGTATTTCAAGAATAAGGACTACAAGCGAGCAATTACAGAGTATTCAAAGGGTAAGATTTGTCCTCATACGTCGTCTTGCACACCACTAACATACAGTAGCAATTGAGATGTCTCCAGGCAACGCAACATACCTCTCAAACCGAGCAGCAGCATACATGGCTAATTACCAGTACGAAGCTGCTCTGGCAGATTGTCTTCAAGCGAGTCGGATAGAGCCTAATAACGAGAGGATCCTTCACCGATTAGCAAGAATATACACATTTCTAGGTCGACCAGACGATGCTCTCAACATCTACAAACAGATACCTCTTGCCTCAGCTACAGATACCGCAAGCGCTCAGAAGGCGAAGCGGTCTATCGAGATAGCAGAAAAGCAGATAAATGCACAAGATGGAGATGGCAAGATGGCAGTATGGAATATTAATCAAGCAAAGCAGACTCTTGGCCTCGGGATCCCCATGCCTCGAAAATGGCGATTCCTGGTAGCTCGAGCAAACTTGAAAATCGGTTCGGCTAATGCCCTTGGCGAAGTTCAGTCAATTGCTCAAGACATGCTACGAGACAATTCTACTGATGCCGACGCCATGGTTATTCTCGGGCTAGCACTCTACATGAAGGATGAGAAAGGACCTGATGGTGTGTCAGACTACAAGCGAGCAGAAGATTGTTTCAAGAAAGCGTTACAATTCGATCCGGACAATAAGGAAGCTAGAGCCGCTCGACAGATCGTGAAATCAATGGATGCAGCTCGAACAAAGGCCAACACTCTCTACAGCAGGAAAAATTGGAAAGAAGCTGCTGAGGCTTACACTGAAGCTCTCACCGTCGACCCATCCAACGGTATAACCAACGCCAAGCTCCTTGGCAACCGAGCGCTCTGTCGGATGCAATTGGAAGACTTCGACCAAGCCAAAGCTGATTGCACTCAAGCGCTAAAGCTTGATCCAAGTTACGTGAAAGCAAAAAAGACTCGAGCAAAGATCGTAGGAAAGGCCGGTGATTGGAAGCAAGCAATCGATGATCTCAAATCCGTTCAAGAAGAATTCCCAGAAGACCCACAAATAGCTCAAGAGATCCGAAGTGCCGAACGAGAACTCAAGCTCGCATCCCGAAAGGACTGGTACAAAATTCTAGGTGTCGACAAAGATGCAGGAATAAAAGACATCGAACGAGCATACAAGAAAAAGGCTGCTCTTCTTCACCCCGACAAAACAGGTGGTGATAAAGAGAAGGAAGCTCAATTCAAGGAAGTTCTCGCAGCAAAGGAAATCCTCTCCGATCCTCAGAAGAGAGATGCTTTTGACAGCGGAGCTGATCTTATGGAACCTGGAATGGGTGGTGGCTCGCCTTTCGGAGGTGGGTTTGGTGGTGGCATGGGTGGACCTCAGATAGATCCTGAGATGTTATTCAACATGATGAACGGGATGGGTGGACGAGGTGGAGGGATGGGCGGAGGTGGGTTCCCTGGTGGGTTCTCGTTCTCGTCTGGTCATCCAGGTATGGGCGGACGTGGAAGAGGTGGCTTCCCTTTTGAATAGTGAGCTAGCCGGTAAGGCGGTGGGGGAATGGAATAGGGGCACTGTCAGGGAAGGGAGCGGCGTGCTCAATTCTATCTCCTTTGTTATAAAAGTTTTAGACATCAGCGAGCTAGCGAGCATTGGTAGGTGTTTCTGAGCTAAAGCATAGCATAGCATATATAGCATAGCATGGCGGCGTTTCCGTCTTTTCTCACTCCTCTTTCATCTCTACTTCCCTTTCCACTTTTTCCTGTTGCTCATTATTTTCATAGTTCCCCTTTATTTCGTCCTTGAACTTGCATGAACAGGCTTCGGAGGGGCATGCTCCAATAGCGCAGACGGACAGTATTCCAAATGTTGTACTATACTGTTCTTACTTGCCCACATAAGCGTTGCGTGGCACACCTTAGCACAACGCAATGAAGTCCTGTATCACACGAGGCAAAGAGACACACCCAACTCCACCCACACCCAATAGATTCATCAGTGTCTAGAACGCCTCTGATTACCCTAAGTAAGGTACATACATAATTCAGCAAAATCGGACCCTGCATCTGACCATCCACCGGAACGACGAACGTACATTTCCAATTTCCCCTCCATCACAGAATGCAGTTTTGATGATAACGTGGGTCGTGGAAGGGCGGGCTGAGGAGGTGGTGGAGCGCGGTTTGTGCTGTGATGGTCGGTATGGAATTTAATGTGGCGCGATGTGATGTGGTTGAAGCCTCGGTGAGTCTGGTCATGTCGTTGAGCGACGGAGCTGGTTCCGACATGCTAGTATGCTGTTAATGATGGTTAGTACTGCTTCCCTAGCCAGCGATCTTATCATTGGAACTTGATCCACTGGTTGTTATTGTGCTGAGTGAGAATGACAGCAGCTGCAACATTGTAATTAATCGATGCCGTTGGGATGTATGAGGACTTGCGATAGTGTGGTAGGAAGAGTATCCTGTGGTCTCACACGTTGTTATCTTGTTTGAAACAGGGTGTAGTATCTCTTGTTCTCCTGAAAAATGGTTAGTTGGACGTGGCATCGATCAATGTAGCAGATCGCCTAAGTGATGGTTGTGTTTAAGAAACAGATGTCCATGTCTTGGACCATGCTAGTGGTCAATCATTCGAAGTAGTCATCAGATCACGGCTGGGTATCATTGGACATATAATCATAACTCATAAACCATCACTCATCATCTGCCTCATCCCCACCTCTTCGTCGACCAGATCGTCTCGGTGCTCTTCTTTCCGAATCGTCCCGTCTAATTCCCCTTGTTGCGCCTTCTTGTGCTCTTTCACCATCCTCTTCCTGTTCAACCATTCCGTCTGTATGGTTTGCTGAGCGATCTTCGATGTTAAGCTTGACAACACAACCTAAAGTCCTAACTAACCTCTGCTCCAGTTCATCTCTTTCTATCTTCACAGGTCGTCTCCTCTGTTCTCCTGGACCGTCGTCTCTTTCCTCACCAGCGTCATCCGCGCTCTCGCCATTTAGGTCTGGCATCTAGAATCCCTGCCCACATCCATCAATTCCAAATCCATACACACCCCTCACGAGTCCTGCGACACCTTTTCTTCCGATTTCACGTTTACCTCGCGGTCCAACAACCCACTCCACGACTTCTTCACCCGAACTTGAATCTCGATGTTTTTCAATGTAGCCTTCTTTGATCATTCTTGCTAAAACCTTTTCGAGTGTCATATCAAGTGGTGGAGCGATGTAGGTGTCTAGGTCCAGTCTCGCGAGCCAGCGATGTAACTTGGCGTCCGACAACGGCTCTGTCGTATCTTCCATCTGTGCTTGGCTCTGGCCATTTCCTCTCATCCTTTCATCATGAGTGTCCGAAGTACCTGATGGTGTATGCAAGTAGATAAGCGAAACGATGATCGTGCACAACGCGACATAGGCCGATTCTGTAGCCGGATCTGGCGCTCTCTGTGGTACTAACAGCTCTGGATGAATTCTATATTGCTCCGGCAATGTGCTTACCAAAATCCAGTTCTGCGCTCCTGCGACTGTGTCTTTCGTTCTTG
>Ga0181464_1000859_pt1 | contig 14393 bp, 21 predicted proteins | sample InSIn2gowninarea_FD_119074 | JGI IMG/M metagenome (GOLD analysis project Ga0181464, IMG submission 119074) | Clean room microbial communities from NASA Spacecraft Assembly Facility at Jet Propulsion Laboratory, Pasadena, California, USA -... ...
TATACATTGAAATTATTATGTTTATGTTTACATTATTTGACATGGTATCTTGTAGGATGTATAGGATAAAATATGAAAAGAAAAATGGTGGACTACAGTTCTGGTGACTACCCCTATAGATCATATTAACATCATAGTGATGATTACTCCCACGAAATGGTAGATACATTGAGAAGCTTAAAGGCAGAGATCAAAAGTTGTAAGTTAGATAGTTACATGATCATTCAATCATAGGAAATACTTGCTATGGAATAGGAAAATAAGATGAATGTAATTCATTCATCCTTCTAAGTCTATCATATTTTCAAAGACAAGGACCACTTAGGATCAGTCATGGATAGGAGGAAAGGACCAATGTGGCATATGGAAGTAGGTTTCAATCAAGATACAAGTTTGAAAGGAATGATACAGTCAAAGATAGTAGGTTCCTGAAAACACCTGACATGAGGGGTAATTACCGTGGGTTCTATTCTAGTCCTTGTTCATAAAGATAGCATCACCATCACCATCACCATTGATATAGGATGAGTGAGAAACAACACTTTCCAGAGGAATTCAATAAAGAAAATCCTCCTACATTCAATGGGGAAATGAAGTCATAAGATGCAGAATAATGGTTGCTTTGGTTGACTATGTTTTTCCAATATCATGATTACTTAGAGAAAATGAATTCTAGGATAGCTACTAATAGCCTTAAAGGGAAAGAAAAAATTTGGTGGGAAGATGTGAAGGATGTCATAGGAATTTTGAAAGAGGACCTAACTTGGAGTGAATTCAAGATACTTTTCATGAATATGTATCTATATGAAAGCTACTCTGATGACAAGGAAAAGGAATTTTATGAGTTGAAGAAGGGATCTATGACTGATGAGAAGTATACTAGAAAATTATTCGAGTTTCTAAAATATGTGCCTTACCTTAATGAGGAGAAAGAAAATACTTAGAGATTCATCAATTCTTTTTTGATATCATTCAAGGGTAGGATTTACTTTGATGAGCATAGATCACTGGAGGAAGCCATCAAAAATTTGGAACACTGTTAGGAGAAACCAAAGCATAAGAATGAGTCTAAGAAGGATTGTAAGAGTAATGATAAGAATAAGGGAAATTGGTTCAAGAAGAGAGGAAAACCATGGGATACAAATGACAAGGAGAATGCAACACCACATAATAATTTCAATGTATATAATAGAGGAAAAGGATTTCAATCTCAGGAGTATAAAAAGGGTGATGAAAAGAAGCCTTTACAGTGTTGGACTTGTGTTAAGGATCATCATAGGAAATATTGTCCACAACATCAGGGTGGCATGCCATAGATTTACAATGCCTAGAAGACACAAATAGTTGGGGATGTTGGATAGAGTATTCCTCATATTTATGCATCATTGGATAATAGGAAATTTGATCATCATGCATCTATTATCGAGAAGGAAGGCAAGATTTTTGATCAAGTTGTTTCTATTATGATTCACCTAGTTCTAACTATAGTTATATCAGTCTTGACTTGGTGGATATGTTTGTTTTGAATAAAAAAGTGCATGCAGAGTCTCGGTTAGTGAAATTGGCTACAGGACCTAAGAAAAGAGTTCATCGTTGGGTAAGAGTTTATGAATTTGAGTTGAATGGTGTGTATACATCAATGCATCTAAATGTAATTCCACTGGGATCATAAAATATGCTATTGAGTATGGATTGGTTGTGCATTCAGAGGTGTTACACAACAATTTGTCACCGTCCCTGCTACCCCTCTCTCACATCTTGGAGGACTCATTCCTAGACCTATCAAAAGTTACATGACCTGCAAACACTTGCATTGCATTCCTCTGAACATGAGCTTTATTTTCCTTGAAGACATCTCCTACTGAAAAACCCTAAAAATAGCCCTATTTCCATTGGCGCGGTTCCATAGTGTAGCCCTCACGCCAATGGGGGAAATCCTCCAAAGACAGCGTGCCAGTTGGCACTCTGTCATAGAGTCGCAATCACACCAACCATAATCAGTGGTTTTTTTAACAAACAAACAATGGAAGCTTCGTCCTAACAATTTCTTGATTTGAATCTATCTTGAGTTGGTTGGTTTGGCTATGGATTTCCATAGAGAGGAAGTGGTTTTCCACCTCGCATGGAACCTTCCTTGATGATAAATACAATCCCATGGTTATTTTAGATGATCCCAACTCCTCTTCCTCCATCTATAAAATCTTGTCCATTTCCCTTGGCAGGCTAGTTCCCATAGTTCCAGAATTCCAGAGATTGAAGAATTATTGAGCTTCATGCTGCAAGAGCCTTCTTAGTTCCCACAAGGCCAAATCCAAGCAAGGAGATTCTTGTAACCAAAGAGAGAGAGGCTTGTCCCAATTCCCAATAAGCTTTGCAAGACATGTGCTGCTGATCACCCAGCCAAAGGAGAATCTAGCATTAGAACATTGGTTGTATTCTCATTTGTTCAATTATTAATAAACGACTATTGGTTATGGTTCCACTCTTATTGTTACTTGTGATGATAATGAGTTATATCCTTTCTAACTGATATATAGTTGCATATTCTAGATTTTATGCTTGTGTTTGTGTTGTTTCTTGTATGTGCAGGTGTCCATTCGCGGAGATTGTGAGGATTGTGATCTGTCGGAGCAAAGGAACGGGAGCACCACCTCTTCTACAAGCACTAGTGTTGGAATCCAGGTAGGCCTTCATCATTGGTCTATTAATTTGCAATTAGTAACTTGCGTTGTAGTGTTGCATGATTGTTTCTAGACCTGGTCTAGGCTAGTAGGGATTGCCTCTGTCCACAGAGGGGATTTACCTCCACAACAATTTGGCAACTCCATTAGGGAGCTTGTCTTGCCTTTTTGGTTGTTTCTTGTTTTTGCTTGCTTGGTCAGCCTTCTGGGTTGAGTCCTTTTGTTGTTTTTGGCTTCTTGGTTTACCTGGATATCATTGGCCTAGTCTTGGATTGCTTATTTTTTATTTTGGCACAACAAACTTGACTGGCGCGATTTTTTGCGTGACAGTCGCGCCAATTGGCACAGTTGTCAATATACAACCCGTGCCAATCCTTAAAAGGCGTCAGTTTCCACTTGACTGTTGCACCAAGCCTGGGAACTATTAAAGTTTACTTGTTTTAAGCCTTCTGAGCTTGTTCTTTGTTTTCAGATACATTCTTTCCACCACTTGAGTGTGTTGGAGTCTTGTTTGACTACTTTTGAGTCTCTTTTTGAGAAATTGTTAATTTGATTTCCTCTGGTCATTACTTGGAGGTTTGTCTCAGTATTTTCATAATTTTCATTACTTGGAGGTTTGGATAAATTGTGTATGAGTGTTAATCAACTTTGAGTGTTTTTATTTTTTGATCTTTGGAACTCTCACCCAATTTTCTTGATTTGCACTTGATTGGTTCTTAGATTACATTAGAATCATCTTTTGTTTGAGAATTCTCTTGCATAGATGACACTTGCATAATTATAATTCTCATTTTCAGAATATGAACGAAAAATGTGCATAGATTACATTTGCATACTTTGGGTGTTTTCCATTTTCTATCGATTTCACATTTTAGCCCTAGGACATCTAGTGGATTTGCGTGTCGAGCCTTCCTTAGGAGTTTTTGGTGTTCTATCAATCCAATTGACATTCTGATTACTCCCTTGCACTCGTTTAGTGGTTGATAAGCATTTTATTGCGTTATTTTAGTGACTTACCCCTTTTTTCACTTGGATTTCACTTAATTTCTCTTTGGGCCTCGATCACACGGAATTGGTGTCTTTGGGACTTTGCTTGGTTTTGAAGGATTTCTTTGGCATTTAGGGATCTTATTGTGTATGCATTGAGTGAAATTTGTGTTTTACTCTTTTGTTATCATTTCTCAAAAAAAATTAGTGCATCTTGCCATCAAAAAAGAAAAAGACAATCTCTTTTTCTTTTCATTAGTTAATGAGAATTAGAACTTTTCGTTGTTATTAGTGATTAGTAACTTTAGAGAAAAGTTTGTTAATTTCCATTAGCTGCATTAGAGATATTGTTGATTTTTCTATGATCATTTTGTTTGTGTGAAAGATCTCAACTCTCTCATAGTTAGCATTCATCGAATGAAATGATATATTGTGGCATATAGTTTGCATTTAGGAAATTTTGAGACATTACATACAGTAAGGCCTGAAAACTGAAAAATAATCCAAGATCAACTTTAAAATGAATTCAATGAATATAACAACACATTTTAACATAACACACACATTTAGAGGTCTAGGCTAGAGACGTGTTCTGGCATCATTAAACCTAGTCACTTTTGTTTCCACTTAATGTTGGGTGATTCCTCCTTCTATGACTCAATAGTGGTCTAATATGGATTTTTTCTCCCATGTATCATCGAGTATATGGGGAGACCCTACTAGGTTGTCATCCTTTATCCATAGGAAGCCATGTCTGCTACCTTACAAGTCGTAATGCACTGAACACAACATTCGGGAAGATTGACTGCCGTATGGAAAGTCCTTGGTTTTCATACGATTTCCAAGGCGTATATGCAGTTTTACGGATTGTCTGGCAATCCTTTGCCTAGTTCTCTAGAGTAGTCACTTTTGATCCTTTTCAGAATCCCTAAAAGAAAAGGCTCATCTCAGCATTTGTCACTTCGGGCTCATTAAACATTCGAAGGCGACTAGAGTCATCTTTTGTCCTTTTCTCGACTCTTTAAAAATGAAAAGGTCAAGTTACGTCCTTGTGTCTTAAAATTTATTCACTCACGATCACACGCCCTGTTAGATTCTGCTTGTTGGACATTTGATTGTGTCTCTTGGCTCTTTTTCAACCCCGTGTGTGATTTTCAGTTTTTGATGGCAACTTCTCCAGAGTTCACCAACCCAGGAATCCCCTCTGACGAAAATCCTAGTCATTTCCTTCCTTTTGGAAATTGTTGATGCTCCTTACATGGAAACATTGTCCCTTCTTGGGTTAACTATTGGATTGTTTGTTTGGTTGTTCTCAACCTCTCTGGTCCCTAATGTCTCAATTACTGGTCAATCAATTCCTCCACCCAGACAACATCATGTTGATTCCAAGGTGGACCTCTCCACTTCTTCGCCTGGTGAAATTTTGGATTCAAGTAACTAGGTGGCTAAGAAGAAGAAGAAGAAGACAAAGAAGAAGAATTCTCATAAGCAAGAGGCTAAAAGTGCAACTACTGCCCCGAGTACAGCTCTAGTCGGAACTGCTTCTGCTCCTCTGTGGAAGGTTAAGTTTCCTTGTAAATTGTGGAAGGACGAACATATTCTTCATGATTGTCCTGGCATTCCCAAGATCTTAGAAGTATGGTCTCATGATCTAGCCCAACCCTCATCGTCTTCTGAAGCTCATGGCGATGCTACCCCATTAGCTGGAAATGGTAAGGAAAAAGGAAAGATTCGAATCCCCTGTAGACTATGTGAAGGCAACCATCCCCTTCACCTTTGTCCACTCATGGATAAAGATTCTGCTATCTTGGAAAGCCTTAGGGGTTCCTCACCCAATCTTCCCGTTGGTTATCAACGTCTCTCTATAGATTATCTCCCTACTGACAAAGAGATTGACATAGATTCTTCTCTTGTCCAGGCTCCTCTTCCCGAACCTTGTTGTGCCAAACCTATTCCAGACCAACCATTGGTCGGAAAGAGTGTCGACTCGGGTTCGCCACTCGTCAATCACTCTGTTTCAGAAGATCATCATGGCCATGTTCTTCTCATCTCCTCAGATTCTCCTGAGTCCAAAAATGACTCTCCTGTTCCAGCTAATCCCGAGAGTCCTTCTTCAGTTCCTTTAGAGTAGGGGGGAAATCATACAATTCTCCCACTAAGTAGTTCAGTCCCACCTTCCTGCCTTCCACCTTCCATCCCATGTTCCTTTCCAGATTACATTACATGCCTATGATAAGGCAGTACCAGGCACTATTTTTTATGAGGGTGCATCTATCAGTCTTATGCCTTCCACTACTTGGCAAGCTTTGGGCTCCCCATAGCTTGTGCGGTCGCACAGAATCTGATGGCGTTTGATGGAGGAACCACTCAACCATTAGGGATCCTTTCAAAGTTCCCTGTTACTTTGGGAGGCAAAACCATCTATATAGACATACTAGTTACCCAAGGTGCTTTAGATTTCAGTCTTCTCCTTGGCCGTGATTATGTTTATGCTATGGGGGCCCTTGTCTCTTCTCTTTTCCATGTGGTTTGCTTTCCACAAGACGGAAGAATCATGATTATCTATCAATTATCATTTTTTAGTCCCCTAGTGCCTCCTGCACAGTGGTCATCCCCTTCTAGTTTTTATCCACCAGTTGTATCTGCCCCACCGCAGGTCAACTACGTGGCTACTTATCCCGTGTCGATATCCAGTGATGTTGCTGTCGTGCATAGTGTCCTGGGGGCATTGGGTCATGACTTGCAAGATGTTGTCCTTCCACCTGGAGTGGCACTCTTGGAGGCCTTGACTTCTTGTTCATTATGATGAATTTCGAGTGGAGAATAGTTCGTTTTGCTATGTCAAGCTCCTTAAAAAATGAAACTAGGTCCTTGTGGAGCATAGTTCCTTTCCTATGTCAAGCTCCTTCAAAAATGAAACTGGGTTCGTTCGGAGCATAGTTAATTTTCCTATGTCAATCTCCTTAAAAAATGAAACCAGATCTGGTCAAAGCATAGTTTTTTTTCCTATGTCAAGCTCCTTAAAAAATGAAGCTGGGTCTGGTCGAAGCATAGTTCCTTTCCTATGTCAAGCTCCTTAAAAAATGAAACTAGGTCTGGTTGGATCATAGTTCATGTTCCTCTGGGGGGCATGCTAGGGGGCATGCACATTTCCCTTGTTTTCAAGCATAGCTTGCATGTGTTTTCTTTTAAGCTTACATAAAAATAAAATCCATTTCCAAGCATAGTTTTCATATGTGTTGTCATGTGTGCTTTTAAGCTTGCGTAAAAATAAAATATGTGTGATTAAATACATTTCGCATTGGGTTGTTTGTTATTAAACTTATACATTAGATTACATTTGTGTCAGGCATCTGCATGGCATATAAAAAACATCATCACCTGTAAAAAATCCATCTAACATAGGCATATGTATCTATATATGTGTCGAAATGTTTGCACAACGTGCATCACATAGATCAAAAAATAATACATGTTTGTCTTAATACATCTGGAGATGACATGTCTCTCAAAAAATATGCATGAAAATAAATCTAGGTGTCACGAGGATATTTTTGATCTTGTGTTGACCTCATTAAAAAATGAAACAAGGTGTCCGAGGAAAGTTCTTTTCTTATGTCGACCTCGTTAAAAAATGAAATAAGGGTTATGAGGATAGTTCTTTTCCTATGTCAATCTCATTAAAAAATGAAACAACTCCTCCTTTCCAAATCGAGTCTTTCATTAAGATCTCATAAAATCCAAGTCGAGTCTGTCCAAGATCTCGAAAGTGAACCTTCATTCCATCCACCTCGTTGAATGCAATGAAGCTTGGGGGGCATGTACCTCGATTTGCATTATTATGATGGGGGCATGCGAACTTATAACAAGCAGAGGTTTTCATTTCAATCTTGTGTAAACATGAAACTAAAACCAAGAAAAGTTCTCCATGGTTCAAGCTTGTATAAAAATGAACCCATACCCGATTTACATCTCATGATTTCTGTTTATTCGCTAAATTCTACTAGATGAACTTTGGTTATTTCATTCCATTGCTATCATCTCTTTGGCCGATCATATGATCTCACTTGATTTTTTATCCTTTCCTGAGGGACCACAGCGATAAGTGGTTTCATTAGCCAACCTCTTGACCATTACATGTTTTGAGTAGTTCCACCATTACCGGAACTAGTTGCTACCCTTTATACAACTCGTTCCTCCAAGACAAGTCACCTTTAAGCTCTTTTCTGACTCGTAAAATATGAAAAGATTCCCGGGTATTTTTTTCCTTTTTGACTCGTTAAAGAGAATAAAAATGGAGGTCTGCTTTTAGCTCTTTTCTAACCATCTAAAAGTGAAAAGATCACCAAGTTGTCCCTCTTGACTCGTTAAATGTAACTAAGAGGTAGTCGTCCTTAAACTCTTTTCCGGTCGTGTAAAGACAAAAAGATCATCGGGCCCTTGTTGTTTCAAGCTCATTAACGGTTACGAAATGGCATGATTTCAGTCACTTTTTTACTTTTTCATGTCGAAGTCACTAATCATGAAAAGTACTCCTCAATTGTAAAGGTTGAGCAGTTCTTTCGAGCATTGTTTTATACTTTTTTGTGCTTGAGAGACACAACTTTACGAAAAAGGACACCCCTAGAGCTTACTTTTCTCTTGTCTTTTCAAACTCTCTAAACATGAAAAGACACCGAGTTCTTCCTCTGTCAGAATCGTTAAAACTTGATGACACTCGATTCTGTCTAAATGATGCTTTACAAGCATATGCTATCCCCGTTAAGCTTGTTGATAAAAATAACTATGGTACTCGCCAAAAATGGTGGGGAAAATGGAACCACAATCATTGTCGTGTTGGCAGTATGTCATGCTTGAACATGGTACTTTTCTGCATTCATGCCTGGGTGGGGACATCTCATCTCATTTTTCACTTGCCTCCATGGGTTTGGGCGATCCTGTTTGACCTCTCATCTGCTCCTTTCCTTGTCACCATGACCTCTGATCGTTTGATGTCAAATACTGTGAAGTCCAATATCGTGCTGCCAATGTGTTCAAGAGAAGTTGACCTCTGCGAAATACCAGCCTCCCTCTTATAGCTCACATAATCTTGATTCACAACAACCTTATCTTCCTCTGTCTCACGTTGATGATGTGGGAAACATTATGGCCCACCTTCGATCAAGGTCACTTCCTGTCGACTTCATCTCATTATCCAGGAAGTTGATCAAGAGACTCCCTTCTGGTGCCTTGGAGCCTGCATGCCTCAATGGAAGTTTCTTTGCATTCGACGCAAGGTTTTCATCATTGGTCTATGATCGAATGATTCTATGGGTGTTGGTTGCTAGCTCATTGATTCGCACGCCGTAGATTGTACCTATAGTACCTTGAGGGCCATTGTCATTATTGGTGGTACCTCTCATGTCTATTAACAGTTTTCACCATTGGTTGGTAATCAGACGATGTTCCTGCATGTTCGAATTCAACTCCTGTATTCACATGCTTGAACTTGTACTTTGTTCGGATTGAGATGGAGCGCAAGACCCTGGATTTTGTTTGTTAAAGTCCAGGCTGCAATTTTATGGATTATTATGATTATTACATGACTCGTTCACAGGATGGTTGTGACCATGCTTGAGTCTATTTATCGATCCTCACTGGATGGCTGCGCCCATACCACATACATCATGGACTAAGGTGGATTTTTATGAAACAAATATTGAGTGCTTATATGACAATGGAGAATAAATAATCTTGCAGGGTAAGAAGAAAGTGACATCAGAAAGGATGGTTACATCTATGTAGGGTAAGGATAGTCACAGGAAAGGATGTGTATTGTTTATAGTTCATATTTTTCGTGATAAAGGTAAGGATGTTGAGGATACTAAGGTATTCAAGAGGTACATAGTTTTGAATAAATTTTAAGACTTATCTTATTGTTTGAGACATACCTTTTTTATTATTATTTATAGAACCTTTTGCGTTCTTTCAAAAGGTTGAGAAATTGTCAAGACTACAAACTTGCATTTTTGAATCAATTTTGAAGTATAAACTTTTTTGAAGACCAGTTTTGGTTTTAATGTGCAATGAGCTATGAGATTTATGTGTGGACATCATTTTCATTATTTGATGGACACCTCTAGTATTTATCTTCAACTTGTGCTATTTAATTCTGAATCAATATTTGATTATTATGTCAAGCATTTCTTATGATGTGTTATAGTCTACATTCTTTTATCAACAAAAGTTTATAAATTATAATTTTTTCATTATTTTTGGATCATCACAATATGATATTCATAAGGTAGGTTTCTATTGCTCTTGTTTTCGAGATAAAAAATTTCTCCTATTTATTTTAGTCAATGCATGAATTTATATTCCATGAAAACAACAATTTTTTTTTTCTTGAATAAGACGGAAACTTCAAAAATGTCTTTCAGAGTTTTATGTATGAAACCTCTATTCAAAACTTATCTGTGTGGTTTTCTAGACCCAAAATATAGTCAGGATTTTAAATCACATGATATTTCACATGGTATTATGTTCATTTGAATCCTTTAATTTGTAATTGTCTAAACTAACCTTATCTTACGAGTACTTTGTTTATATTTTGTAGATAATTGTAATTACTAGAATATGTCATATATTTTCTCTAGATTAGTCATTAATTATTATTCTAAATTAGTTTATGTTAACACAGGAAACTGGGCCTTTCTTCTAGAGAGTATACATGATCTAAATGAAAAAGGGTCTAATTGGCACCCTCATCAAGAAAATACTCACTTTTTGTTGGACAAATTTTTCCTCCTATCAATAGGCTCGAGAGTGCTTGTCTAACCAAGGCTCTAGGACTAGTAACTAAACCCACCAAGGGCTCCAGTGAATTTTTCCAAACAAGGCTCCAAGACTGGTAGCTCAACCCAAGTTGTTCCAATGCTCTATAACATTTGTTCCAACCAACGGCTCCAGGAATTAGTAACTCAACCCACAACCATAAGGAACCTGAGCACCAATTAGAAATAACAAGTGGAAAACCCACAACACCATGGACATCTAGGAAGTGGTAGGGCTAGGAAAAACCACTATCAATCCATGAAATCATCCATGTCATTGACATATCATAACCAAATAACTATATGCATATGCAATTCCTTCCAAAAATAGCAAGGAAATCATACATGCAACTCAATATCTGCAAATTAATATCACTGTAGTTGTCCATCCCACTGTCCCCATACACTTTCCTTCTTTTCCTTTACCTTATTTCTCCAAATCCAATGAAAACTATAGCGCTTCAAGAATGATCCAATAATGGTCTAAGATTTCTCCAAGCATGCAAGAGTATGAGAATAGAGAGAGAGCTCCAAAACTAAACTGTCAAAAGCTTAACTAGCAAAAGCAGTGAACTAATCCTCAAAATCCTCTTTATCATTGAGGCCTCTATTTTCTTCATTTTTCCTCAATTTTCCTTTAATTTCATCCTCATGCAATTCTATGACCTTTCGCCTTCCTTTTCTCCTATTTTCCATTATTTTCATAACTAAAATTCCAAAAAATGCCACTTTGACTTTTCCAATTCCTTTACCAATTTCCATAGCCATTTATTAATCACGAGTGATCCCCATCACTATGTTTTTTTCCCAAAATTCAACATGGAATATATGTCCCATGACATTGATTATTATTTTATTTATTTACATAGGTAACCAACTAGGGGCTATTACAAACCCCTTCCCCTTGGGGGAACACCATCCTCTATGTTCATTGACACTTATGAACCAAAAAATCACATGCTTCCCATGGATATTTATAACAGAACCCTATACAACATTTGCATCATATCATGCTTATGAATACATAAACAGCATATCATGAACACCATACCACTTTTTGATCTTTGTAACATAGACTGATGTGATATTTACATACATATGCATATACATAGACATAACAAAAACACAACATCAAAACATATACCAAAGCACATGTGCTAAACTAGCGAATAAAGAAGGATACATACGCCACCTTTGATCAGCCATATCTCGTGTAGCTTCATGAGGTCCAAAGTGCTTCCATTTCACTTTAAATTGCTTCATTGGTTGATTCCAGAGCATAAGCATTTTTTACTACAAAATGCACTGAGGTTTTAGCTAGAATTCTCCTTCTGGTTCCACCTGCAATATAGATAAGTCAACCACATAATCAACATATTTCACATACTTCTTAAGGAATGACACATGGAAAACATCATGGACTTTCACTATCAAAGGTAGTGCAATTCTGTAGGCTACTGATCCAAGGCCCGCAATACTAAGGTGTTAGCTTGTCACATGAGCCAATCCTGAAGGAGCTCTTCTTAGGCTTGATTCACATGTACATATGTTCCCCAACATGAAAATCCTTAAACACATTGTGATTATCTTCATAACTCTTCTTTCTATCCTATGCTACCTTTAAATTCTTTTTGATAACCTACATTTCTTGTTCCATCTCTGCCAATATGTCAGGACCAATCATTACCCTTTTCATTGGATCACTCCAAATGATGGGAGTATTACAAATCCACCCATACAATTCCTCAAACATACTCACTCTTAAGGAATCCTGTTACCCATTATTATATGAAAACTCCACTAATGGAAGATACTCCTCCCGCCTCCATTACTGATGCATAACATACATTTTCAACATGTCCTCAAGAATCCTATTGACCCTCTCTGTTTGTCCATCTATTTATAGATGATAATTCGTAATAAATTCCAACTCTATACCCAAACATGCAAACAACTCTTTCCACAACCTAGTAGTGAACATGGTATCTCTATATGACCCAATATTATTAGGAATACTAGGCAACCTCATTATCTCCCTGATGAAAACTTGTGCTACCTCACAATCTGAATGAGTAGAATTCATTGGAATGGAGTGAGATACCTTAGTCAATTGGTCAACCACAATAATAATAAAATCATTTTGTCTAGATATCCTTGGAAAACCTGTAATGAAGTCCATGGAAATGACCACCCATTTCCACTCCAGAATCAGAATCAATTGTAGTAAACCACCTGAATGCTTACACTCTATTTTTACCTATTGAAAATCCAAACATATCACAACAAACTCTGCCACCTCTTTCTTCAAGTGCAACCAATGGTAGAACTTCTTAACTGTCATCAATGTCTTATGATTTCTTGGGTGACCTAAATACGGTTTGACATGAATACCCACAAGATAATATTATTGAGTTCACTATTGTCTGGCACATAAATATTTTCCTTAAATCTGAAAAAATCATCTACCATGAGATGATAATCCACATCCTCTTCACCTATACCTTTCTATTGTAACCTATTATTAAGATGGTAGTACCTGTTATTTACTTGTACTCTTCTGCTAAGAACATCTGCAACCTATTTTCCCTTAATGTGCCTGATATCAAAGTCAAACTCATTGTTCATAGCCAACCACCCACCTTGACTATAATTTGGATTAGGTTGGTCAAATAAGTATCTCAATCCACTGTGACCACTCATCAAGATGAGCCTCCTACCAAGAAGATTGTGGTTCCACATATTCAATGCATGGATGATAGCTTCAACCTCAATATCATGTGTCACATAGTTCTACTTGTGCTCATTCAATTTCCTTGACTCATATAAAACTACCTATCCTTATTAGATCAAAACTCCACCAAGTCTTCTCTTGCAAGCATCTTTACATACCATAAAATCTTTATCTAAATATGAAATCCTCAATACTAAAGAATTTTTAAGCAACTTCTTCAACTTCTCAAAACTAGCTACACATTCATTTGTGCATTCAATCTTCTTCCCTTTTCGCTGCAAGGATGTCATAGGATAGGAAATTTGTGAGAATTTTTTATGAACTGCATGTAATAACCTCCTAACCACATATATGATCTAACCTCATGCACATTCTTAGGAGTTCCCATACCATTATAGCTCTGATATTTTCTAGATCCACTACTATACCTTCCTAGGAAACCACATGCCCCAAGTAATAAACCTCAGACTGAAAGAAAATACATTTACTAAGGTTGGCATACAACTAATGCTCTCTTGGAACTATTTCTATGTGTTATTCCTCATTCATCAAATATATCAATATATCATCAATGAATACAATCAAAAGATTGTCCAGATAAGGACACAACAAACTATTCATCAAGCATATGAAAGTAGCTAAAGCATTAGACAAACCAAAAGGAACCACAACAAACTCGTAATGTCCATACCTGGTCGAAAAATAAGTCTTTTAGATATCCTCTTCTTTTATTTGTTTCTAATGGTATCATGATATCAAATTGATCTTCAAGAACAATGTTGCTCCCTTCAACTAATAAAACAAGTCATCAAACCATGGCAAAGGGTACATGTCCTTAATCTTCACCTTGTTCAATTGCATGTATTCAATGCACAACCTGAGACCACCATCCTTCTTCTTCACAAACAACACTGGTGCACCCCAAGGTGACACACTTGGCATAATGTATCCCTTGTCAAGCTTTTCCTTCAAATGAAACTTCAACTCCACTAACTATGCAGTGCTCATCATGTATGGTTCTTTTTTTTCTAGTGCTTCTCTAGGCATGAGTTCAATAGAAAATTCCACTACCCTGTGAGGCAATAAATCTAAAATCTTTATTGGGAATAAATCCTAAAATTTATTCAAAACTATGTACCTCTTGAATACCTTAGTATCCTCAACATCCTTACCTTTATCACG
>Ga0181464_1000862_pt1 | contig 14360 bp, 11 predicted proteins | sample InSIn2gowninarea_FD_119074 | JGI IMG/M metagenome (GOLD analysis project Ga0181464, IMG submission 119074) | Clean room microbial communities from NASA Spacecraft Assembly Facility at Jet Propulsion Laboratory, Pasadena, California, USA -... ...
GCTACATGTGCCACATCTGTAGCTCAAACTAAAGTGCTCCAAGAGGATAAGATAAAGTTTATAGTCTAAATATTATTATGAGACAATAATATTTGGCTTTTCTATTTTTGACTAGCAGTCTAAAAATAGACTCTGATCACTCCTGCTGTGATCCAAAAATAGAAGTCCATTTATTTTTTCCCAACATGACCAATCATCCATAAACAACAAACTGCAACTCATAGACCATGATCCATATGTCTAAAAATAGACATAGTCTAAAAATAGACTTTGCGCCAAAACTTGCCTGTGGGACCACTTAGTGAAGGTGACTCCTTTCCACTAAGCTCCATCATCTTGTTGCATTCTCAACAAGCATTTCTTGTTGCACACTTTTCAACACAAATGTTGTGCTCCTCTTCAGCTTGGTGTCCATAATTTGTCCACAAACTCATCCAAAACTCTCCAAGAAAGTGAGAGTCTTGATCATACACAAGGGATGTGGGAAACCAAAAGTGGACCCATGCAAATTAGAGGAAGGGATGAGCAATTTTCTCTGAAATGATCTACTTTTAACAAGGTATTAAGACACACATTTTGCTAAATTGATCCATAATGACATACAAATAGTCATGACCTCTCCTAGACAAAGGCAAATTGCCAACAAAATCCATTGACACACTTTCCCATGGACGACTCAGAACAAGGAGCTATGTGTAGAGCCCCAATTTTATATTAGTGGGCTTTCTAACTGAACACAACACACATCCCTTTACATATCGAGTCACAAAATTTTTCATGTGAGGCCAGTATCACAACCTCCGAAAATGACACAAAGTTTTTCCTACATCAAAATAACCTAACACAAGAGAGGTATGTGCCTCTCTAATTACATGTATTCTCTCATTGGTGGGGATGCAAAGTTTTCCAAGATGGTACAGTAATTTTCCCTCCAAATGGTAATTATCCACCTGGGATCCATGAGTCAACTTTTCATAAATATCCTTAAAATCATCATCATCAACATACTATTCAACATAACTTTCAAAAGATAAAGAAGCTTTTTGCAAAACTCTAGATACAGAAATAGGAGGGCGAGAAAGCATATCTTCCACTTTGTTGTTGTTGCCCTTATTGTATTTTATTACCAAGTGAAATATTTTGAGGAATCCCATCCATTTGAAATGACGTGCTTGTTGAAGCTTGGCTTGCAATTGGAGGTACTGCAAGGGTTGGTGATCTATGTGAATGATGGTCTCCTTACTGTTGGCTGCTCTTATTGTTTACTGATTAAACAATTGAGTACCACATTAAATTGTCAACCCGGGAAAGTCCTTTTATTTCAAAGGTGACCTCGTACTGTATGTACTTAATTCTAAAAACATTAAAGGCTGTAGTATATGCAAATCTACTTTCTGCTAAACTTTTACTCTGTGTTACAACAGTCACAATACATTACAATAATGGAACAAGAATAGTAATTAACTAAAACAATAATTCTGCAAAAAGGAAATAATGGCTGTCTTGTAACAGAGGACCAGGACCCTATCCTCAGAGTAAAGGTGTTCAGCACCTGCCTCTGTATTCAATTTGCCAATACACACTGCAATTCCTAATCACCGATGAATCACTCTTCCACAGTGTCAAGCGATTAACAAAACAGAGTATCAGCAAACAAGAAAAATATCAGAGGTAATGCTACAGAATTCAAACACACTCACACTAACAGAAAGAAATGGGTGAATCTTGTGAAGAAGGTGGGCCCTGTCCTTCTCATAAGATTCCCTAGGTCACAGATACTAAATGAAAATGCTCAGAAGAGTACTTTATTCATCTGCCAAAAATGTTGGATTACAATAAAGATTCAGATCTGTTCTCTGATACAATTTTTCTATTCCCCCCCGTTCACCCGTAGATGTCTCCTCTTTATAGAGGAGACATCTATTACAATAGATTGTTATGATTCATTCAGTTTGACCCCTTCTGTTCAAAATAAGAAATCCATTCCTGCTACAGTATGCCGTTACAACATTGTGACTGTGTATTCTTTCTTAGGTCTCTTACTGTTACAAAGCTGGTAAACAGACCTCAACTGTCTCCTTGGAATCCTCGTACTATCCTTTGCTGCTTCACCATTGTTGCTGATTTAGTAAACTTGTGCTGTTCCTAGTGTCTCAGCAACTGTAACTGTGTTTTACCATTTCTGGATAGTTGCTGATCGTGCTGTGTCAGCATCTGCAAAATAGAGTTCTGCCGATCTTCAGATGGTTGCTGCTCCCGCTTGCTGTTTCTGGTGTTCCAGCTGTTGCAAAGTGAGGTTTTACCCGCTTTAGATAGTTGTTGTTTCTGGTGTTGCAGCAATTGCGTAGTTGCTATTTCTGGTGTTGCAGCAACTGCGTAGTTGCTGTTTCTGGTGTTGTAGCAACTGCGTAGTTGCTGTTTTTGGTGTTACAGCAACTGTGAACTATAATTCTGTAGACTTTAAACAGTTCAACGGTTACTCATCAACTTGGTCAACTATCCAAAGATTAATTATAAAGATAACATGAATATGTAATGAATGATTAAACATATAGTAAATGGGGAGAGTTATTTCATACCTTGGAATAATTAGGTCAATATGTTAGCAAGGCTTCCAACTTATGGGCTGAAGAGGGTAATATTATGGCAAAAATACAAGGTCAAAAGTGGTCAATATGGAGTCCTAACAATGGGATGGAAGATACATCATATGGATGTGAAGACAAAATTCCTTAATGGAGTGTTTGAGGAAGAGGTGTATATTGAGAATCTGGAAGGATTTGAGACCTTCAATAGAGAGTCACATGTGTGAAGACTCAAGCGAGAATTGTATGGACTGAAACAAGAAACCCGTGCTTGGTACACCTAGATTGACAACTATTTGACTAGGTTGGGATTCAACAAAAGTGAAGAAGATGTAAACCTTTACCATATTGTGGTTGAAGGTAAATTTTTTATTATAGTATTATATGTCAATGATTTAATTTTAACAGGTGATGAGAAGATGGTAAAATATTGCAGAGAGGATATTTCAAGAGAATTCAATAGAAAGGACTTGTGCCTCATGCATTATTTCCTTGGTATGGAAGTGTGGCAAGAAGATGAGGAATTGTTTGTCTCTCAGTGGAAGTATTCCAACGAGATATTGAATAAGTTCCACATGGAGAGTAGTAAACCCATGGAGACTCCTCTAGTAGGGGACTCAAGGAAGGAAGATGCCACTTCAGGTGAAGTAGTGGAGGCTACTGTTTATAGGCAGCTTGTGGGATCACTTATGTATTTGGTGAACAAACGACCAGAGATATGTTTTGCAGTTAACTAGATTAGTCAAGCAATGGCTAAGCCAACCAAACTCTACTGGAAGGAAGCTAAACATGTGTTGAGATACCTCACAAGCACCACTCAACTTGGCCTTTGGTACAAATAGACAGAGGGAGTGAAGCTGCAAGGCTTCACAGATGCAGATTAGGTAGGGTTTCCATCTGACAGGAAGAGAACATTAGAGGGAATCTTTAGTATTGGGTCAACAATAGTTTCTTGGTACAATAGGAAGTAGAGATCAATTTCCAGTTTGACAGAAGCAGAGTACATGACTGCTAGTCAAGCAGCTTGTGAGGCTATCTAGATGAGGAAGATCATTGTTGGGTTATTTGGTTAGCACATGGATCCTATAGTTATGTACTGTGACAATAAGATTTGTATCAAACTCTTTGAGAATCCATTTTTTCATGATTAGTCCAAGCATATTGACATTCGATATCACCATCTATGAAATTGTGTGCAGAGGAGAATCATGTTGCTGGAGTACATTCCTACAGAGGAGAAGGATCCATACATCTTGACTAAGTCACTGTTAAGAGGCATTTCAAGTTTCATAGAGGCAGGATCAGGGTAGAATATAATCCCTTTCTTTTAGAGAGGGAGTGTTGAAAATGAAATAAAAAAATCCTAATTTAATTTTTTCCTTGAATTGAATTAGGAATAAAATTTTAATTCCACATCATAAGAAAACTTGTACGAGTTAACTAAGTTAAATTGACTTAGCTGGTTTAATTAATTTGATTTTAGAGTCTAACTTGAGTCATGTAGAGTGTCTCCTAGATTATAGGATCCCTGGTTGAGTTTGTTTTGAGTTCTAATTAATTAATTTAGTTTAACTGATTTAAAGTCAGTTAAACTAGTTCCAACTGATGGAGGAACTAGTAGGAGGTAAGACAGTGGGGTGTTGCTTCATGTGTTCAACCAATTAACTGATGATTCACTCATAAATAACTCATGCATGTCAGATTTGAGAGTTACCAAGTTGAGATTGGAGTTCAGGGACAATGTACTATCAGTTGTATAATCATATGAATTGTACAGGTGGTGCATGCAATCAGAGGAAGGCCTATGATGGATTGCACAATTGTAATTGAGGAATTTACCTAATTAATAGGGGATAATTCCCAAGGAAACAATGCAAGTAAATAGGGACTTAGGCAAGTGAGAAATTAGCTAAGTATTGGCCTAGGCTTGTCTAAACCCGTAGACACTCTGTAGTTGCTTCCATGCTACCACCTCCTCCTTTTTGGTCAATGTAAAATGACTCTTGTATTGTTGGCCAGATATCCACAAGAGAGGAAAATGAAATCGGTGCCCAATCCACTTTTCAGCACATTGTTCCATACATCTAACATAGTAAGGTACCCTTGAAATTGCTGCCTGAAGATTGAGGGGATTGTAGGGATGATACTCCTGTGTTTCTTCGGGACAGTGTTCCCAAAATAGATTGTTGGCTTTGATAGCCAAAGCTCCCTTTGTTTTTACATAATGTTGGCAGTCTCGCAAGACTGTTGCTTGTAGTTGCCTAATGTGATCAGCCATTCCTAGTTCTCTTAAAATTCTTTGATGATGTGCAATGAAAGTGGCTGCATTTTGAGGTTCAACCCTAATCCAAAGGAGGCAGTTCTGTTCATTGTGTTGTGCTGATATGAAAGCATTTTTCCAAGTGAGTTGGTTAGCTAGAAAGGAAATGAACGCTCTGATTTGTATGTCACCAACAAGAGGGAGTATATTCATTTTTCTATCTTCAGACATAGCTTCATTATGGAGATAAAGCTCACACAGCAAATTCTGATCATTCTTGGGTGCTTCTGTGAAAGTTTCAATAAATTGTTCTGATGTAGTCACCTGGTGAGGTCTTGCATCTCTGACTTCCTTTATCTGTAAGAATGTTAGGCGTTCCCTAAAAAATACTGCATAGTTGAAAGAAGGTTTTCTTGTAGTAAGTATTCTTTGAACCAAATCAAAAATATGGGACAGTCTAGCTTTTAGTTTCTTATTTTCTTTATATTGGGCTCTATACTGTTCAAGTGCTTCCCAATTCTTATATGCATAACTGAACCAGATTGCCTTTTGCTGTTGGAATACTTTCCCTTGTGACAGCTCATATTCTATCCTCCATATGCCTTTTAGTTCCTGAAAACTAGAGGTCTCTATGCAAGCATCACTGACAGAGGGAGGTTCAGTTTGTGCGTAGGCATCAACAAGAATTTTCTTCTCTGTGATAGTTTGGGTAGGCCAGGGTGGTTCTATGTTGTCTTCTCCACTTCCTGCTAGTTCTTGTGTAACAGCAGGTTCTTTTTCTTGTTCCACAACTTCTGGAGAGCTTGCTGGTTCTTGTGTAACAACAGGTTCTTCTTTTTCTTGTTCTGTAATTTTTGGAGAGCCTGCTGGTTCTTGTGTAGCAGCAGGTCCTTCTGTTTCTTCCTCTACAATTTTTGGAGAACCTGTTGGTTCTTGTGTAGCAGCAGGTTGTTCTATTTCTTCCTATACAGTTCTTGGAGAGCCTGCTGGTTCTTATGTTGCAGCAGGTTGTTCTATTTCCTCCTGTATAGTTTTTGGAGAGCCTGCTGGTTCTTGTGTTGCAGCAGGTTGTTCTGTTTTGATCATAACAGGAGAAGGCTGTGAACTAGCTATAGTCATTGGGACTTGGACTATCTTATATCCTTCTTGAGTGTACAGCTCACCACACTCACTGCACATATATTCATTATATTGACTCTTCTCAGTTGAAGACGCTACCCGTGCTAGGATGTGCAGGTTATATTCATTTTGATAAGCTTCTTTGACCCTTATTATCTCTTCCTGATAATCCTGAATTTGAGATTTTAGAAATTCAATTTCTTCCTGCAGGGAAGATATGGTAGGCTGAGCTTGTGTAACTGCAGGCTCCAGTGGAGGCAGAGATTGTTTTTCATCATTCATTTGATCACTTATACCCACAACAGGTGGTTCTTGTGTGTCACTTGTTGGGGTAGTGGCTGGTTCTTGTGTAGCAACCACTTACCCAATATTACCTTGGGTGTCTGTTTTGGATTTTTCGGCAGCTGGTTCTTGTGTAACAGCTGCCTCAGAAAATAATGTCACGAAACTGTGAACACTCTGCATCTTAGCCCCAGAGGGTGAGAAAGGGGAGTGTTCAGGGCTGGTAGGAATGCGTGTTCTTAAGGTGATGGGTGGAGAGCTGGGGAGAATGGGGCTAGGGGGTTTAGTTGCTACAGACGACCGAGCCCTTCGCCTTGGTAGAGAAGTAGGGAATTCAGATATTTTCATTTTTTGGCCAGTTTCCTTTAAAATAGGGGCAGTGGCAGAAATAGCAGCTGCTTTGACTGAAGCCCTAGTTCTTTTTCTTTTTGGTGGGGTTTCAATTTTCTGTTGCTTCTTTCTTTTAAGAAGGGTGATAGGAATATTATCATCAGAGTTGTCGGTAGAAATATGAAGTATGGGGGTGGATGGCTCGGGTTTATTGGGGGATGGGGTTCTCTGAATGGGCGTTTCTACTGATGATTGTAGATTTTCAGCAACTTCTGGGGGACTTTCTTTAGTTTGCTGGGGAATTTAGGGTATTTGTTCTGTTTGCTGAGAAGTATCCTCTGCTTGCTGAGGAATTTCCTGGGGTATTTGTTCTGAAATATCCTCTGTTCGCTGAGGAATTTCCTCATCCTGCTGAGGTATGTCCTCAACTTGGTGAGGAATTTCCTCCTCTTGGTGAGGAATTTCTTGCTCTTGGTGAGGAATTTCTTTCTCTTGGTGAGGGATTTCTTCCTCTTGGTGATGGATTTCTTCCTCTTGGTGAGGAATTTCTTCTTCTGGCTGAGGGTTTTCTTCCCTTTACTGGAGGGGATTAATGAGGGGAGGGAGGTTATTTAAAGCAAAGCCTCTATTTATCAGTAATTGAGCTAGGCGGTGGTGTTTCAAGGAAAGGAGCGGATGCTTTGCATTTATAGTATAACGTGACATATTTTTAAGACATCCTAATAGATAATAAGGCATATTTATCAACTAACCATGCCTCAAGTGATTTAACAAGATGAAATCGTGCTGGTAAATTACCTGGTACCGACCTTTGCACGTCAGGTATTGCTTAACAAACTCAGCAACTTTTGGCCATGGTTGGAGCAGTGATTGAAGTGCTACGCCTCTGCCCTTGGGTTCCACCTACTCGCCTGGTTGAAGAAAATCTTGCTGCGCGTTGAGGATCAGATGCTTCCTACTGAACCAGCGTGTGCCATTAGCTGGTAGCCTGGAAACTTGGGCTATGACTTCTTCTGTGACTGGAATTTGTATTCCCTGAACGATGGAAAATCCCTTTGTTAAGTTGCATGCGAACTCAAGGACTTGCTGTGTGTTGAAATCTGGGAGTCTCCTAAAATAATCTAGCCATCCTGCTTGCAGGAAGATTTGGTAGGCCTCGGGATAGAGCTCAAGAAGTGTTGTTGTGCCAAGTTCGTATGTGATGAGATTTCCTCCCATAGCTGCTGTTTAAGTGACAATACTCAGTGCAGAGCCGAGTTTCCGAGTTCAGTCCAGAGTAAATTGTTGCAAATGGGAACATGACACGATGAGGTGACTTTTACATATTACCGGGAGAGCTAAGGATGGCGGCAGTTGACGTGCTATACAATTATGACAGTGCTTTGGTAATCCCCTCCCAAAGGCTACGGCTGAGTGATATGATTGGGAGTACAATGATTCGGTAGTCCTATCAGCGTCTCCACATTAACTATTATTTAATATCCATACATAATCATACGTACCTTTATATTTTACCTTTTTAGTTGCTGCGTCAAAAAGTCTTATCTTGTCTTTTGCTGGATTAATAATGATTAAAGCGGGTCTAAAAGTATGAGAATACCGGCGGTTTTTATTGCTGACGGGAAGTGATAGTGGAGGATTGTAATTATCAGAGTGCATGGTTGGTTCTTTTGATAAGAAATGGTATGTTTCATGAAAATATTAATTCATTTCTTGGGAATTGAAATGGAGAAATTGGTGCTTTTTTTAGTAAAAATGAGAAAAATTGGTGTTAAGCACTGAAAAAGGTGTTACGGCATCGGGAAGTGGTGTTGCAGCAACGGGAGTTGGTGTTGCAGCAATGGAGATTGGTGTTATGGCAACGGGAGTTGGTGTTGCAGCAACGGGAGTTGGTGTTGCAGCAAAGGGGATGGTGTTGCAGCAAAGGGGATGGTGTTACGGCAACGGGAGTTGGTGTTGTAGCAACGGGGATGGTGTTGCGGCAATGGGAAATGGTGTTGCAACAACAGAAAATTGTGTTGTAGCAACGGGAAACTGGTGTTGCAGCAACAGGAACTGGTATTGCAGTAATGGGAATTGATGTTGCAGTAATAGGAAATGGTGTTGCAGCAACAGGAAACTAGTGTTGCAGCAACAACAAATGGTGTTGCAGCAACAGGAAACTGGTGTTGCAGCAACAGAAAATGGTGTTGCAGCAATAGGAAACTGGTTTATGGTCCAAAAAATGTTCCCAAGCTGCAAAGTGATTCTTTTGAAATTTTTGTTCCCAGCCACTCTCCGAAACTAAGATCTACAAAATAATTAATTGTAACATAGAAACCCTTGGCAGGGATTATTAGTTAAAGAAAAAAAAAAATCTAATCTAAAAATAAATAAATGAATAGAAATTTAAGTGCCTTGAGGGACAACAGGTTCCCTCAAAAAAATATAATGTATTTCTGCCATGCAAGTAGCTTTAAAATCTTCTTTAGAAACAGGCTATTGATACAAACGGAGTCTATACCCATTTACTAATAATGGTGTTCTGCTATCATCAATGGTTAAAAGTCTGACTGTTCCATTTGGAAAAACAACATCTACTTCATAAGGTCCTAACCACCTTGTTCTTAACTTACCTTGGAAATTCTCAAAACGGGAGTCATACAGTGGAGCCCAATTACCTTTCTGGAACTGCTTTTGCTTGATAACTTTGTCGTGCCATCTGATTCTTTGTTGCTGTATCATGGTTGTTTGATGGATGGCATCCCATCTCTTCTCATCCAATTCCTGAAGCTGCTCCAACTTGGCTGTCTGTGCATCAGTCAAGTCAAGATTAATAGCTAAAACAATTCTTAATGTTTTGATTTCAAACTCCACAGGGAAAACAACATTTTTACCAAATACTAACTCATAAGGTGAAAAACCCGTAGTATTCCTCCAAGTAGTTCTATAGGCCCATAGTGCTTCAGGCAACCTTTGAAACCAGTCCCTTCTATTTTCCTTTATTGTTTTTGTCAAGATGACTTCTATGACTTTATTGGTGCTTTCTACCTGCCCATTTGCCTGGGGGTGATAAAGTGTAGTCATTTTGTGCCAAATTTGATATTTCTGAAGTGTATCCTTGAAGCCATGAGAGTTAAAAGGAGGTCCTCCATCCGTGACTAGTTCTCTAGGTAATCCAAACCTAACAAAGATCTCTTCAAATAGGAATGTTAATACTGATTCTTCATTAGCTTTGAGGAGTGCCTTAGCTTCTACCCACTTGGTCATATAATCTGTGCAAACTAGTATATAGACTTTTTGATTGGATGAGCGATTAATGGGACCTATAAAATCTAATGCCCATCTTTCAAAAGGTTCAAGAATTACCTGGGGATTGAGTGGTATTTCATCCCTGTGATTAGGCTGGCCCATTCTTTGACAGCTATCACAAGCCTTAACATATTTCCTTGCATCTTTGAAGAGTGAAGGCCAATAATAACCCATTCTGAGGACCTTGTGTGCTGTTCTTTTATCTGCAAAATGCCCTCCACAAGGGCCATCGTGACAAGCTTTTAATACATCATAAATTTCATCTTCACCAATGCTTCTCCGGATTTCCTGATCGAGTCCTGTGTGGAAAAGACACCCGCTTATCCAGCTATACCTAGCACTTTGCTGAATGATCTTTCTCTTTTCTCTGTGTGATAGGTGTGATGGTAATTTCCCTGCAACTAAGTAGTTAGCAATGTCTGCATACCAAGGTGAGTGAGCAGATACTGCAAATAAATACTTATCAGGAAAAGAATCATCTATTGGAATATTTTAATTAGTTTTTAACCGAGAAAGGAAATCAGCAACTACATTCTCTTTACCTGGTCTATCTACAATTGTGATATCAAATTCTTGTAACAATAACAACCATCTGGTGACTCGAGCATTTGTAACTGATTTTTTCATTAAATATTTGATGGCTGAGTGATCAGTATGCACAAAAGTAGTGTAACCGGTAATATAATGTCGAAACTTATTGATAGCATAAATAACTGCTAGGAATTCCTTTTCAGTGACTGTATAATTAAGTTCAGCTGGTGTCATATTTTTACTGATAAAATAAATAGCATAGGGAAGACCGTTCTCTTCTTGACCCAAGACAACTCCAATTGCAGTATCTGAGGCATCAGAGGATATATGAAAGGGAAGTGCCCAGTCAGGTCCTCTCAAAATGGGAGCTGTAGACAACTGATGTTTAAGTTCATTGAATGCTTTTTCACAATCATCAGTCCACTTAAATTCAACATTTTTTGTTAATAACACAAACAAAGGAGAAGCTATTTTAGAAAAATTCTTGATAAATCTTCGATAATATCCAGCATGTCCTAAAAAGCTTCTTACATCAGTTTGTGTTTTGGGGATAGGGAGAGTCTGAATTACCTGTATTTTAGTTGGATTGACTTGAATAACTAGGAATGAGATGAAGTGACCCAATACAATACTTTGATTCATCATCATATGGCATTTTTCAGTACTTAGGGCAAGGTGTGCTTCTATACATCGCTTAAGTACTTTTTCAAGGTTCTGCAATGCATCCTCAAAAGTCACGCCATAAGGAGTGAAGTCATCCATAAATATTTCTAATGAATCATTTAGCATATCAGAAAAAATCCCTATCACTGCTCTTTGAAATGTTGTTGGAGCATTACATAGCCCAAATGGAAGAACTCTATAGGCAAAGGTCCCCCATGGGCTAGTGAAAGTGGTTTTGTCCTGATCTTGGGGTGCAATCTTGATCTGATTGTATCCACTAAATCCATCCAAAAATGAAAAGAATTTCTTACCTGCCAAATTATCTAGTACCTGATCAATGAATGGTAAAGGGAAATGGTCTTTCTGGGTGGCTTTATTTAGAGTTCTGTAATCCACACATACTCTCCATTTCCCATTTTTCTTGGGTACAATTACTAGTGGAGAAACCCACTCACTATCAGATATAGGATATATAAATCCTGCATTCAATAGTTTTTGAAGTTCTTCCTTCACAATTTCCCTTAAATTAGGATTCATCCGCCGTTGGGGTTGACAGACTGGGCGGGATCCTTCCTTAATATAAATGTGATGGGTGCATAGTTTAGAAGAGATCCCTTTCCTATCTGTATAATCGCATGCAAATGCTTCTTTATTTTCCCAGAGTAACTTCATTAACTGCTGTTTTTCATTATCTGTTAAGTTAGGATTTATATTTAATGTTTTGCTAGGCTTAATTTCTATTGTTGTACTTTTGGAAGAGCTGCCTTCTAATGTCTGGGACAGATTTTCAGTTCTAAGGTTCTGCTGAGATTCAGATTCCAAGTTTGCAGTGAAGTGATTATGTATTTCTGGGCTGACTGAAGAAGGTTCAGAAATAAAACTACTGATTAATTCATCTTCGGTTGAGTCTTTGAAAGTTAAAGCTTGTCCGATAGTCAAGATAGGTTGGGTTTCTTCATCCTCATAATCTACCCATACAGAGTTATCATTATTAATCATGGGTGTAGCATGAGGATAAAGGGTAAGTTGTTTGGTTTCCTGCCCATTAGAGATGGTCATTGATCCTGATCTACAGCTGATGAAAGCATCTGCTGTAGCCAGCCATGGTCTTCCTAGAATCAATGGATGACCCCCCAACTTTGTTTTAGTTTGTAACACAACAAAATCGGCTGGGTAATTCCAAGATTCTACAGAAATTATCACGTCTTCAATGATTCCTTCAGGTTTAATTGTAGAGCGATCAGCCAGTTTTAGAATGGTTGGAGTTTCCCTAATAAAATTTTTTAACTGCAGTAATTGTGCTGTTTCAAGTGTCATAATGTTTATTGCAGCACCCAAATCTACTAGAACTTTATAGACAAAGGTTTTTCCAACCTGAACTGTTATTGTAGGGTGACCAGGGTCACCATATTTCACAGGGGGGGTCTTTCTCTGTCTCAAAGCAGTCAGTTCTCCCATCATATGGACTGTGAGGGGGTCCTTAGCTTTTCTCCCAGGCTTTTTAATACATATATCCCTAACAGTTCTAGCATAAATAGGGACATCTCTTAGTGCTTGCAATAATGGAATTTTGACATATAAATTCTGCAGTTCTCCTAAAAGATTAAAAGCAGGTGGCTCAAGTGTTTTGGTAAGAGTCAGATGTTCAGGAAAGGGTGGCTCTGCTGTTTGAACAGCCTTATTAGAAGATGACTCTGCTGTTTCAATATTGTTGTTAGATGACTTTTCTTTTGCAGTTTCTTCTTTATCAGAATTAGTAATGTCATCAATGATGGGTTCAACAATTCTCCCAGAATGCAGATGGATATCATTACATTGCATAGGGGAGGCAGATTAGTCTTGAATATTAATTACTTGCAGAGCTTTATTATTATTTGGGTTAGGGTTAGGTTGCACAGGCAACTGGGGTCTGATTGTTTGGTTATTTGATGGAGCATTGGATGGTAAGGAAAGGGATTGTTGGTGTTGAGGGAATGGAATCTGCTGGGCTGGCCAATTTGGATTCCATTGATTGAAATAAGATTGCTGTGTAGCCCAAGGATTCCATATGGTAGGATCAGCAAAAGGAGGATTTGGTTGCTGCATGGGCGGGAAGTGCATTGGATTGAAGGGTGGGTATTGCATTTGGTTCATGGGTGGGTAATTTGTTTGAAAAGGGGAATGATTATTCCCACGATTAAATGTTGCGTTAGGATTCATACCTTGTCTTGGTTGCCATTGTCTCCTCTATGTCATTAGGTACACTGCTTCAGCCTCTTCTTCAGTTGATTGCAGTGCTGCTTTTATTCCTGGCAGAGAAGGACATTGCTGGGTCTCATGGTCCTTTTCACAGATTGTGCAAACTGGTATCTTATCCAGTGGGCATTCTCTGAGTGGGTGTTTTTCTCTGCACTTAGAACAGAAAATAGCCAGGGCAACTTCTGCTTCTGCCTGCTTCTTTTTAACCTGCAGAGCATCAATTTGTGAAGCAAAGGAGCTTAACATTTCAGTTTTAAATTCTTCAAGCAAATTACCTATTTCCGCCCGTGTTGCTCCTCCGCTTGCTGACTTTTGGACCCTTGAGTATACGCTGTCTCTGCTTTTTGGTCTGCTTGCTGCTCCTCTTGAGCATCTCATACAGAGGTTGACAATCTCATCAAATGGTTCTTTGGAAATATCTCCTTTTCCAAGCATGTTTAGCATGTCCAAGCAGTCATCTCGCACCCCTTTTAGCAGTATTGTCTTCAGAATGTCTTTACTCATAGTAGGATGATCAGACCGCTACAGATTGTACTGCAGTCTTTCCACAAAATCCTCCAGATTCTCATCCTCCTTCTGAACCATTTTAAACAGTTCTTCTTTCCTTTCTCTTGTTCGACAGTAATCCTGGTACTTGGCCAGAAAAATTTCCTTCATTTGATCCCAAGTGGTGATTACCTGAGCTCCTAAGCTCATAGACCACCTTAACGCATTCCCCTTTAATGTTGCTGGAAACAATTTTAATTTATGAGTAGGATTTATATAATCACAACTCCTACAAAGTATGTCAAACTCAAAGAGGAATTCATCAGGGTCTTCAGAGGATAACCCATGAAAGTTGGGTAATGCTGAGAGTGGAATGTTTTTCATGGGGGTTGCTCCTCTTGGGAGCTCCCTAATGGGAAACTCCAGGGTAGAGAGAGAGTTTTCCCCCCTTCCTTCTGCTCTGTTGTCTTCCATTGGTCTCCTCCCTGAATCACTTGCCCGGTCTTCAGTATCTTCTGTTTCTTCAGGTTCCTCTACCGGTTCCTCAATGTGCTCTGGTGTTTCCAGCTTCCTTT
>Ga0181464_1000443_pt3 | contig 14335 bp, 6 predicted proteins | sample InSIn2gowninarea_FD_119074 | JGI IMG/M metagenome (GOLD analysis project Ga0181464, IMG submission 119074) | Clean room microbial communities from NASA Spacecraft Assembly Facility at Jet Propulsion Laboratory, Pasadena, California, USA -... ...
AGTTTCTCACATTTTGATTTTTCTTGAGATTTACTTATTTTTCATATCATGCAAAAAGACTGATAATGATTTATGTTATTCGATAGATGAATAAGATCCTGAGGTGTAGATAGCCAAGCTAAATGGGTTGATAGGTCAAAAGGATACAGAGATCAGGGAGCTCCAGAACCAGCTACGGTTCGAAGGAGGTGACTATTTGACCATGTACCAGGATCTTCAGGTGGAAAATAAAGAGATTAAAAGCGTCTATGAGTAGTTGCACCAGGCCGAGTGATAAATTGGTGAGGAGAAGGCTCACGTAGAGAAATATAGGGCTAGATTTGGGGGTGGTTCATCTAGTAGAGCTACTAGCTCAAGCGTAGGGGGAGGGGGTTCTTTTAGGAGAGGATGATTATATTTGTGATAAGCTGATTTGATGTCTCTGTAAAACTTGATTTTGATAATACAAGTCATGATATTTGATGTACCATTTATTGTCTTTCAATGTATGCTATGATATGTGCTGAGTTGATATTTTTATACGTTGTTGAGCTAACCAATCGATATGTCATTCATACTCTGATTCCTTGCTTCATGGGAAGATTGCAAATTCTGACCTTTTTCTAATTTTCTATCTGGCGAGGATTGTCGATGATCTTTTTAGCAACATTTACACCACCGATGTTCCTATTTTTATGTCATGATGTCCCCCTCTTTCTTCATCATGACCTTCTTAATGTGTGTTTACCAGATGACAACTCTCGAGAGCCTGGTGCCCCCGCTAGTACTAGCTTCACCCTATTGCTTATCTGATTATGCCTTGGGTATTCCAACCCCTTTCGTGGTATGCTCCTGCATCAATAGAATACCCGTGTTATGCTGTGGCATTGGATTTTTGTATATCCCTAGTTTTTCATTATCAACATGAACGAGAGTTTTCCTTTCCTCATTAGGCTCTCAAATAATATAGCCTTCTTATCTACTAGATCCTGAATAACATCCTTGAATTTTTGACATTCACACATCTTGTGCCCTTGACCTCTGTGATATCCATAAAATCCACCTGTGGTTATGTTATTCTTCTAATTGACTGGGGGTAATTGGACCAAACCTCTCTGTAGCAAGGATTATAATAATTCATCATAATCCTCAGTAACTTTTGTGTAGGTCCTAGGAGTCTTTTGTCTAGCTAGATCTCATTTTTCTATGATTACCGAAATCGTGTTTACTATCTTTTCTATAAGAGCTCTCTTTTCCTTCTTATGCCCCCACAAACCGATTTTCACCAAATGTTTCTCTTTTCGTAACATGGATAAGATCATTTCTGATAGAGATTGTTCTAAGTAGTTGAAAAATTCTAATATCATCTCATCTATGAGAGATTTGATCAACATCTTTTTATCTCCTTCTTGTTCAGTTTTATAAATCCGACTACCTTTTTCCATGCTGTTACAAAATTCTCAAAAGATTGATTCTCTTGTTGCCTCATCTTAGCCAAATCCACTATAGTAGGTATTCTCTTCATATTATGCTGATATTGGGATACAAATTCTCATTTCAACTGACTATAACTGGTGATGCTTTGGTCCTCCAAACTGTAGAACCATTCAAAGGCCTCCTTCCCTAAACTACTTGGGAACAATCTGGCTAGCATATCATTATCCTTAAGATGGATGCAAGCTAACTCCTCGAAGACCACAATATGCATTCTCTGATCACCTACACCATTATACTTACTAAAATTGATATCTTCCCCTTCCCATGTCCTTCTTCTAATCCTAGTGCAAAAGGGGTGACTCTCTTTTTGACATTCACTCTCTGCCTGATCACGTGCTAATGTTAGCTTCCTGAGCTGTTCGACCATTGTGTTGAGTTGTGTCATTCTTTGTTGCAACACTATTTGTTCATTTTGTTTTTTGCCTTATCATTATTTTGATTATCATCTTTCATCATTTCTTTGCTTTCACAACTAGCAAATCTACCACTCTGATCTCTCCATTCCTGTATCAGGTTTGTTTCCAACTCTATCATAATAACTTGTCTCACGCATGCTGGTGATTGCTGATAAGACTTTGTGCTTGTTATTTTTTTGATCTCTATATCCTTAATTTCCTTTTCCCTATCTAACCAATAGGGGAACTTATCTCTAAATGCTTGTGCTATAGGATCATTTTCCAATTCCTCTTTTGATTCATCATCTGACTCATCATCAAGATTCATAATTTCCTCATCTGACTATTCATTGCTGACTTCCTGTATTACTGGCCTGACATTGCTGCGATGCTCTTTGAGCATAATGGATGATACAAGTTGCAAAATACCTATTTTGACTGGTTCACTACCAATATCACTCCTTCTTGAGTATAGTGCACAAAAATTTATATGCTTTTCCATGACAAAAATAGGCCATGGGCGATCCATTTCTTGTCTGCTTAGGCCACCGGTGGTCCTGTATTGATAAGGAGGAAGCCTTATCTCAAGAGCTTTTTCAAAAGGAGATGCCCCAACGGGCAACTTGCAATTGTTAGTGATCATAAAATTGTAGATAGCATTCACTGAATTAGCTATAGTAAGATCTCTAGAAAATTCATAAAACATTCCAGGGCACCTTACGAATCTTTGTGCTAATCTGAGTTTATCTTCGATGAGGTTTAGATCATTAGTTTTTTCAGAGCGATATAACGTTAATTGCTTTTCATTGTTAAGGGGACAATATATATTTCCTAAAATTTCTCCCTTAGGGTTTTCATTGTCCTCAGAATCCCCATGATAGGACTCATCATCTATTGTTTTTGTATATGCTTCATTAAGGTTATCATTGTCTTCGAAATCTCTGTGATAGGATTCCTCATCTGAAAGTTTGGTTTCAATAACTAGGGGAACACTATTTTTATTCAACCTAGCACTTTTTCTTATTGTTGCTACACCCTTCCATGATTTTCATTTTCTTTTAGATGGTTCAAGCTTTGATGGTTTAGCTAGGGGTAGATCTAATGGATTGCTCATATTTTCTTAACTCTTTAATAAGATGTTTTCTAAAGTTCACGTCGGGTTCACCAAATGTTTACAAATAATTTCGAGAGTGCAAGATAATTAAACACAAGCAGTAAATTTTGGCATTCACAATCCTGAAAGTAGTTTGTAAATTAGAAGCTACAGATAGCAATTTATTCATATCAAAGAACACAGCAAGGAAGATAATCTATGATCATACCAAACAAGACTGTAATTTGTATACTTACCTTTACAAATGTACCTGATACCGATGAGCGAAGATGGGAGTGATAAACTGTAGAGTTATGACCTATAAAAATGCAAAAAGAGGACCGTTGGTGGCCCATTTCACTGTGTAGAGGAGTGTTGGTGGTGTAAATGTTGCTGTAGAAGAGCACCGATGGTCCTTATGCAATGATATTTGACCTTCTAATGAAGCTCTATACCATCATGTGTTCATCTTGAGTCTCAGTTTGATATCAAAAGGTGTCATCAATGTCAGAAGAGCTCACAAAAGGAAGTACACAAACCATAGCCTTGAATGGCAGTATCAAGAGATACCTTAGAGGATTACCACTATCAAGACCAGATATGGGATCATGTATCTCCTTGATGTGGACTTACTATTAGATCCCTATTTATATAGATAGTAGTATGCCACCAAGGGTCAGCGTGTACCTACATAAATAGGGTTAGTCCACAACATATAGCGATATTCAAGATAATCATTGATATTATAATCATTTTCAAAAATAGACATTGATATTATTGCATTAAATGTTCTAAGTATGCATTGATGTAAGCAATTATTCCTAAAAGTGCATAAATCCATTTTTAGGTGATAACAATTACCCACAAATAGATATGTATACCCTTTAAAAGTCTCATTATAGAAAAAAGAGATATTTTGATTCTAAATTTCTTATTTTGGTTTTATCAAGATGGAGCCTTATCCATTATGAAAATGGAAAACAAAAAGGAAAAGGGATAAAAATGTCGAAAGAGATACAAAGGTTTAGAGTGCAAGAAAGAAAGGAAAATGGTATAGCTTTGGACCAAATCAAGATTCCAAAAATTCTATCAAAACCTTGAGGAATGACCCCTTGCTCATAGGAATCCCTATAATGCAACATTTATTATTTGGTTGCAAGAGAGAATAGGTTATAATCATACATTTTTCATTCATCATACCATGGAGAACAAGAAACATATAAATAATGCAACCATATAAGCCATCCAAAGAGTACATAAAAAAATAAATGTACAGGTGCTACCATACTCAATTTAGGTTAGAAAAAATTATATTTCATTACTTAGGTGTAAATGCTATAAGGTTCAACCTCTTTTTTAACATCGATTTGAGGTGTATATATAGCTCTAGATTAAAAAATATCTACCAACAATAATAAGAATCTAAAAAGAATCTATAAAATATACCCTATAATTAATTAACTACGATCTAATGGAATTATGAAATCCTAGTATATCTAGGCTACAACTTGAATCTACATAACTATAACTTCCTATAATTATGCTAAATGAAAACTATATTTTTATCTTTAGCGTTCGGATGCAACCAAGAAATCTTGTTTACATAAGATCAAAAAAAATTTGAAATCTTGCTTATAATTATTATAATGTTTATACAATCTTGCTAGACTCAGGTAGTATAATTGAGACTACCATGCTCTAGACCAATAAAAAATTATCATTATCTCTAGTAGATGTGTGCAGATGTGATTGAACTATAGAAGAATGAGTCATGTTTGATTCCATTGGCTTTCAAGAAAGCATGAGGTGTATTGGTTTATCAGATTACTTTCCTTAGAGATTCCTTGGAAATAGTCTGGCTGTATTCTAGGGAGATTCCCAAAGAATGAATACCATCAAGATTTGGAAATATTGTAAAATCACAAGTCCATTGGGTTTCGAGAATTTCCTTTCACTTCGAATTTTTTTTGTACTCCAAGAAAATATCTAGAAGGATAGTACCATCAAGTTTCAAGAAGATGATTTGCTTATACAACACTGTTGGGCTCTAAGAAAGTTCTCTTTCACCAAATTACTACTATTTTGGATGCCTCTAAAATAGTTCAAACTTACTAAAGAACAAGGAAATTAGAGAATAATCTCCTTTCTTAATGTAATTTGTAATTTCTATAACATTCTACCCCCTTCATTGGTTATTCTAAAAAAGTTAGAATAGTAAAAAAAAATATACAATAGAAATTTTGCATGCCACATGCATTTAGCAAGGGTGGGATGGGATGGAAAATTATCTAAATAGTACTTAAATTAAATAGAATATTTTTCATATACCAATGAGTAAAAAAATAGATTCATCAAGTGAACATAAGCATCTCAAATATAGCTTTAATCATAGTACTGAAATGAAATCATAGTTTTACCATGCTCTATGATGTCATTGGATATTTTCACTTTGGAATCTTCCTCCAAATAGCCTTTTTGAGATATTATATGATGCCCGTGAGATACATTTTGGGTGAGGCATGTAAAATTGAGAAAGATATGGGAAATATGGAGGAGATCACAATATGGGAGAAAGGGTTTGGAAAGATGAAGGAGAGCAGGGATAGAACTGAGAGAAAAGAGAAAACAATGGAGGTGAGCAACTGGGAGAAAAGGGTATGAGGAAAATAAGAAGCTAATCGAGAGAGGGTGAGAATAGTGGGAGGAGGACTATGTATACATAGATGGATTTATTGGACATAATGGGTGGCATATGATGGAGGATCACAATGAATGGGGTGAGACAGTAGATAACACTTATTTACATGGTTGTTTCACCAAAAATCTATATCATAAGCCTCACACAATATCTTACTTCCTTAAAATGCCTTCTTCTTTTAATCCTTGTATGTTTTCATAAGACACATGTGTTGGCTATTTATAAGAAAATTTTCACATTCTGCCTCATTATTCTATTAAGGACAAATCTAGGGAAACACTATTCACTTATGATTCCTTTCTAATCAAGTTATGTTACTTCTAACTATTCTTTTTAACTCGTCCATCTTATCCTTTTGAAGTAATCGCCTTTTATATGTGATCAGTTGATTTTGAATCTAAATTTAAATCAATTACCTCTATGGAAAACTCTTTTGATCTATCTTTAAAATGCTTTTTCAAGAAGAATATCCAATGGCGAAAACTTGTATCATTGAAATACACTAGTCTGTTAACCAAAATATCAAAATAAATATTCTAAAAAAGAATATTATAGTCAATAGAAATGATAGTAATTAGGTAAATACAACAACATGAGCTATCAGATATTTTGGTGTGAAAATATGGTAAATAACTTCTTAGGATTATAGGACTTGACAAGTAATGGCAAGGTATCAAAGGCTTATCCATAAGATATGAAAAGTTTAGGTGTGCCCCCTAGTATTTACCAAAACATGTCCATGTATATTTTGAAAATATATAGCTATTTATACATATCAAACCCTTTCTAATGTATGATAATTATTCACATTTCTAAGGGTATATTTATCGATCTCTTTTCAATGCAATGAGCAAAGATTAGAATATTACCTTAGAAACTTAGAATGTACTCCTTTAGGAATTAGGCGAGGTCTGGGTGGATGTCCTTTTGCAGGAAAATCCATTTTATATAATTTTTTTAGTCATATTCAAACATGTATGCCCATAATGAGATTAAGTTCAAAATACATCGTATTTGCTTTAGATATGATCTCTTGATATGCATTCCATAGTAGGAAGTATCTTTAATAGATAACACATTTGACAATAGGAACCTTCTAATATTATCTTTATCATTATGGCATTATCTATTAGAAGATACAATCATTCTTTCAAGAAAGAATTAAAACATACCCTAATATTGCTTAAGTCTAAAATCTTTATCAAGAAACCTTGATTATGATAAACTCCCAAATATTATAGGCCCATGAAAATATTTCTTTCAGGAATAATGTTCTCCTTAAATGACATATGAGTCATCTTTACTTAGTGTTTTTTTTAACTTCTAACATTTCAAAATATCTTCTCTTATTCTTCAAATATTGAATCTTGAACTAATCAGGTCACCATTCTATTTCCTTAAAATAGATCAAACTAATTTAGCTGGTATATGCATTGATATATCCAGATATATCTTGAATGAACATGAATGTATTTCTCATATTCACGTTGAAGATCAATCTCTTATGAAGACTATGTGAAATCATCCCATCAAGCATGCAAAAAAGGGACTGTTGATCAAAAAAATGCAATCCAACTCTTTGTCTTATGATAGAGTTGTGGGGGTACCAGAATGATCCTCATAATGGACCAATCATCCTTAGATGAATTATTTTTAGTTGATTCAACCTCCAATTTTATTTATCCAGGATGGTGTTTGGAGAGCCATTTTAAGATAATGTTATGGACCATGATTCATAGAAAAATCATGACCTTCTTGAATAGTCAAGATTCCATATATATCAAAGAGAAATGTCTTCTATATAATTTCTCTACTTGTAAATGAATCTTATTTTGGAAATTCAAAACCTTGAAGATCAATATCTCATAGTCTTCTTTAGATGCATCCTGTAGATAGAGAAGTGAATAGGATCTTGAGCTTTCGATGGTCCAATTTTATACAGTACAATCCTATTTTGGTTATTTAACCAATTAGATCATATTATTTTTACATAAAAGAATACATTTTGGATGGGAATCTATCTTTCATAGATAAGATGATGTTACCCATTCATTGTAGCTATCAGAATTTAGAACCATGAGGTTTACTTCCTAAAGATAGAGATGTATACCCTCTAAAAGACTCATCATAGATAGAAGAGATAATTTGATTCCAAATTGCTTATTCTAGTTTTATCAAGACAGAGCCTTATCCATTATGAAAGATGGAAAACAAAAGAGAAAATAGATAGAAATGTTGAAAGAGATATAAAGGTTTAGAGTGTAGTAAAGAAAAGGAAAGGGTATAGCTTGGGGCCAACTCAAGCTTCTAACAATTCTATAAAAGCCTTAAGGAAGGACCCCTTGCTCATATAAATCCCTATAATGTAACATCTATCATTTAGTTGTAAGAGAGCAAAGGTTATATCATTAATATTTCATTCATCATACCATGGAGAATAATAAATATATAAATAATGCAACCATCTAATCCATCTAAATAATACATGAATAAATAAATGTATAGGTACCACTATACTTAAATTAGCTTGGAATAATAGATAATTTATTACTTAGATGCATATGCTACAAGATCCAACATCTTTTTTTACATCGATCTGAGTTGTATATATAGTCTAGATTTAAAAGTATCTACTAATGATAATAAGAATCTAAAGAGAATCTATAAACTATAACTTGTAATTAATTAACTATGGTCTAACAAAATTATGAAATCCTAGCATATCTAAGCTACAACTTGAATCTACATAGTTGTAACTTCTTATAATTACGCTAAATGAAAATTATCTTTTTATCTTTAGTTCTTAGATACAGCTGAGAAATCTTGTTTGCACAAGATCAAAAAAATATCAAAAGCTTTCTTATAATTATTACAATATTTATACAATCTTACTGGACTTAGATAGTATCACTGATACTATTATGATCTAGACCAATTAAACATGGTTGTTATCTCTAATGGATGTGTGCAGATGCAATCAAAATCTAGAAGAATGAGTCATGTATGAGTCCACCAGGTTTTGAGAAAGCAACAAGTGTAATAGTTTATCAGACCACTTTCCTTAGAGATGCCTTAGTAACAACCAAATCATATTTGAGGGAGATGCGTAAAGGATGAATATCACTAGGCTCTAGGAACATTGTAAACTCATAAGTCCATTAGGTTCTATGAATGTCATTATACTTTGAAGTTCACCATACTCTAGAAAAATGCGTAGAAGGACAATATCATCGGGTTTTGAGAAGATGATTTTCTTATACAACGCTACTGAGCTCTAGGAAAGTTCTCTCTTTTCTAAACTGCTACTATTTTGATGCTTATGAAATAGTTTAAACTTGTTAAAGCACAAAGCAATAAAAACATAATCTCCCTACTTAATGCAAGTTACAATATATATAAAAATAACAAAGTATATGATGCTTATTATGCAAATTTTATGCCTAAAAGATATTTAAATAATTTTGTGGTGGAATCAAACAATCTAGATGGATCTTTACTTGTATAGATAGACAAATGTTAAATCTAGTACTTCAAACCCTACAAAAGCTCAAAACTTATTAAATTGAAAGATATTTAAATGTGCTTGGATCTATGATATCCAAGGATACCCACAATATCAAATTTATGTTTAAACTATATACTAATGCTTGTATGGATTCAAATTAAATATTTTATGGTGAAAATACAATTTAAGATGATTTTAACCTATCAAAAATGCTAAATACACACAAGTTTATTTGAGGATACAAAGGTGGATCATCCCAAGCTTTTCCATGGTTGAAGTATCTCTGATCCTACAAAAACCTCGAGTATACAAAATAAATACAATAATAGATCACTCCAACCATAAATTCACTATGGAAATGTTCCTTGTATGTTTAGGACCAAGCTTGAAGTGGATTGATGAAGAATTTTGGTTGAAATCCTTAATCCTTCAAACCCTAATGTACAATCTTTGAGAAAATTGATAGAAAAAATCATAAGTGTGTATGAAAATAATGGTAAGAGAGGAAAATTCTAATTTTACATTGAGTTATATACCTCCTTTGATAGCTTAAGTGAATATAGCTAGATACACACTTTTGCACCTTTTTCGAGTTTAAGTCAATTTATATCCTTTTGCATATTTGAACACTTGATTTTTCATAATTAAACATTAGGAATAAATAAAAATAATGAATTAAGGATTTCAATGCATTAAATCCATCTTATTCAAAAAAGTGTTATTTTTCAGTGTTTACAATAGCAAGTATTCTCATATTAAAATCTCGGGAATCGATACTAGAGCTTACTCCACTTTTGTGGTTATCCATTAGTGGATGGTTAAGGGTACAACAAAGTCACTCATATCTTATATTTATCAAGATATTCCATTATCATTACATTGAGCACAATCCTTTATATGTGTTATCATCATTTTGTGGCATTGTACGTACTATTTTTGAGTTTCATTGCATCATGTCATTGTATAATTCCATTGTACATAACCATTGTGTATCCATTGTATGTAACCATGGTGCTATCCTTTGGGTATATAAAAAAAATAAAATAAAAATAACATAAAAAAAAATAGAACATAAAAAGCAAAAAGATAGCAAACTTGAGTAAATGAATTGACTAGAAAGCAAAAGGAGAGCTAAATTGACATATCAACTATATATGGTTTTTGACATAAACATATCATGATTAATGAGAACTTAATGATGAATAATGATATTTTGTTTTCCTCACTTTATTCACCCATCTTACATTGCTTAAAAGGAAAGGTATTCACTATATCTCAAATCAGGATCAATAACACCTTATCCTAGCATATTCGAAGCATATCATACATATTGGATTTAATATTATCCTTGAGTATAATCCTTTTCTTTCCATCTAACATGGGGAAGTTATCAGTCTATTATTGTGTTCATACCATGAGCTTTATCCTCCTTACGATCCATTCAATATGGCATAATAAGAGCATTTATTTATGATCCATTAAACATGGGATAAAGAAATCATTATCTTGCACAATTATCTTGAGCATAATCCCTTCTGATCCATTCAACTGGGGAAAAGTAAGCTTTATCATGATCACATCAGTGATATATAACATGTTATAAGTCAATCATTTTACATGGTGTTATAAATTAGAATATCTAGCATTGATCTTATCTTGAAAGCATTTCACACTTGTCTCCCAACATTTGGTAGGTTTGCATACTTATATTCATAAGCCATCCTTGGTCAGTGAAACATCATTGACCCTTATCACACAAATATTGATTATTACACTAAAACATTTCTAAAACCTACACTAAAAACATTCTAAAGGCTAATTTAATTTTTTTTTAAAGAATTCATTTGTTCAAAATTATCTATATTAATGTGTGATGTCTAACAATTTGAATTTAAAGTTGCTAATATATATATATATATTTTAAAACATGTCTAAATTGTCTATAAACATATCTTACAAAAAACATATTATCAAAAGGCCTAAAATCTATACATGTCTACATCGTTTGAATTGTCTATAAGCATATTTTTAAAAAGTTAAAAAATTTAAAAGATTAACAAAAATAAAAAACCTAAACATTTCAAAAGAGCTTAGAGAAAATTAGAAAAAACTAAACAAAATCAATCAAAAGTTCAAAAATATATCTTTTTGCCTATTGAGATTCATATTTCAAAAATAAGCTTACCTTCTAAATCAATTGATGCTTTGTCAAACTTCACTTTTTTCATCCATCAAATCATCATTTGAGGGGGAATTCATTTACTCATATCTTACACAAACCAATACTTAAATCCTATTGCTTATGGATACATGGAAGGTAGTATATTTTAGCTCAATACCATCACATAATTTCACTTCTCTTGTCTAAATATCTCAAAATTGGTGGGTCTACGTATCTTTCATACATTATAAAAGAACAAAACACATTGGGAAGAGAGACTACTCTTTTCCACACTTGCACACATCGATTTTGAGCTAGGACATATGATTTATTTCATATTGCCATAAATTGAGGCATATCCTACATTGATTCATGATTGGGATATATTTTACAATTGTTCTTCAACATTGAGTAAGTATACATACTTACATCTATAACTACATACTAGTCCTCAAAGCATCATTTGAATATTGGGCAGGTCTATGAGCTTACAAGCATATACATCTGTATTGGGGAAAAAACTAATAAAAAATATAAAAAGCATAAACATTCTAAAACACATATAGTTCAAATTCAAATTGTTCAAATTCAAATTGTTCTAATTTAAATTATTCTAATTCAAATTAATCAAATTCAAATTGTTCAAACTCAAATTATTTAAATTCAAATTGTTGAAATTCAAAATTATTCAAATTCAAATTATTCTAATTCAAATTATTCTAACTCAAATTATTCAAATTCAAATTGTTCAAATTAAAATTATTCTAATTTAGATTATTAATCTATTTTTTTACACTTAAGTGAACTTAGCTCTCTTTCAAATATTTTTGATAACTTTTAAAATATTTTGACAATGGTATTAAACCATCTAATAAGTAAAACTATTAATTAAGCATGTGAAATGCTAGTAATCCATTTATTCAAAAAATATGATTTTTGAGTGTCTACATTTTGCACTTGTTGGACTAAGTCTTTTATGAAAAGACTTGGTCCAATAAAGCAAAGACATCAAATGTGTTTTATAAAAAAATATATGCCTTTGAACAAGAAAATTTGAAAAATAGGACTTATGAATTAGACAATTTGAGAAATTTTAATAATTTGAATTTGAACATTTTGAATTTTCACTTAAAGGCTAATAAAGTGCAAAAAGGTAGCTTCCTATATACCTAACTTAAGTTATGAGTAGAAGTATATATGACAATGCAAAGTTAGAAATCACTCTCTTGGCTCATTATTCTTTTAGCTCATTTTCTCACTTGCACACACTTATGATTATTACTCTCAAATTTACTCCAATTGCTCAAGCTAGGGTTTGAAGGATTCAAGGGTTTCACTCAATTTTGGGAGAATTCCTACTAAAAGTGTCCAACAACTTCCTTCAAGCTTCATTAAATGCAATATTGGTAACATTATCATGGTGTATTTGTATTAAAGTTTACATATATTGTATATATTTATGTTTTCTCAAGGTTATTGTAGGTCTAAGAAAGATCTCATCGTGGAATTGGATTGGCACTTGAAGATCTATATCCTTTTCTAAATTATGTACATGTAGTGTATTTGATAGGGTAAAATTATATTAATTTGCATCTATACCTAGTATATTTATATCATTTTCTCATTTAATTCATAGATATATGGTTTGAACACATTTTAGGCCTTATGGGTATCATTGGATCTTTAGGATATAAGGATATTTAAGGTTCTTGATTTGAAGTAAGCTTAACTTGTGGTTTTATTAGTGATAACTGATGACAATAGGATCATCCTCATCATAAGGATTATATCCAAAGTATGATAACCACATTATATCTTAATCATATATTCCATCCATCACTAATATTTACTAATTGATATCATGTGTAGCATGTTGATGATGATCAAAGGAATCCCATTAAGCCCAAAATGGATCATTAGTATCCACTCTCATGGGTTATACCCTTAGGATGATAGATATTGATATGCTTATATATCCATATATAGTAATATTTGATGTCTTATAATCCTCCCATAATGAATTAAAATTCAAAAATCATAGATTTTATGATATAGATGCATCAATATATAAGATATTCATGTATATATCTATTTATGGATTAACTATATATCTTAATATGTATACCATATATGTAATAAATATATCATTGCTCTTGTTGAGATATAACAACCTAGAATTAATGCCAATAATAATAAGATAAATATATGGATTTTTATTAGGTGGAATAATATATTAATCATTCATGTAACATCCCCTCTTCTTTACATGATATTTATTTCACTTTATGAACCATTGTGAAATATGTTCACCCATCCCATAAATTTCCAAGACTATCGGCTAGGTTGGTGATGACTCATAATATGATTGTTGACTATTATGGTCAAATAATGACTCATTACACATGTTGGATTTTATAGCACACTTAAACTAGACCATGGGACTTAGATGTGAAGTCTCAACATCTATTGCTTAGGCATATTAGAATTATTCTAGAGTAAGCCTTTGTTTCATTCTATTCCCCATATATGAATTGTACTTTTCATATTTTGTTTAACAACTTCTATTGAATATCCCTTGGATGTGATGTAATCAGTTTCATGGTCAACCATAAACCTCTTTCTTCCTTTTTTTTTTGGGAAATATAAAATCATTTACCTTGACCAAATTTTTTTTTTCACCCATAGCTAAAGAGAAAATAAGATATTGTATCACTTATTTTCAATGAATGCAAACTCTTGTGATCTGATGCACATATTTTAATATATTAATCATCTCTCCCATTGGTAAGTGAAAGGAACTTATATCAAGATCAAAATGCTCGATCAAGGCTATGAGTGTGTCATGATAAAAAAAATAATATGTGATATGTAAAAAACTAATCTAATAAAATCTCACAAAGATTCTCATAACTCTCATCATCTACCACCCATGTTCACACACTTTTTAGCATGAAAAACCATTGATAAATAATAATCAAAGGAAATTATCAATATAATTTGTAAATAA
>Ga0181464_1000869_pt1 | contig 14333 bp, 14 predicted proteins | sample InSIn2gowninarea_FD_119074 | JGI IMG/M metagenome (GOLD analysis project Ga0181464, IMG submission 119074) | Clean room microbial communities from NASA Spacecraft Assembly Facility at Jet Propulsion Laboratory, Pasadena, California, USA -... ...
CCTAAAGGTTAGGGTTTACTTATTGCCCCTCTCAAATAAGTAACCAAAACAGTCGAGCCTGCTTGCGCATCCTTATCAGTCGAGCCCCCTAAAGGGTCCTTATCAGTCGAGCCCCCTGTCGGGTCCTTGCACTAGGAAGCGCAAGCCCCTCCGGGACCTTGAACCCCAACCAAACCAATTGGTCTCGACTTGCTTTCCGTCTACTGCATGAATTCTTGCACCACACCTCTGCCAGTATTGACCCGGAACATATCCCGGCCGTATGCAGTTCAAATCTGAGCCAGAATCCAAGTTGGCATAAATGTCAGTGTGGGTTTTCCCGAAGACGTTTATTGAAAGATGTGTTACCCATTTCTGAGCTTGGTGTGACATAGCGCTGATAATACTTGCTTCCGCTGTGATCTCCATCTCACTCTGTGGAACTACATCACCTGTAGGCTTTTGTTCTTCAAGGATTGTGATACGACGATCAAGATCTTTGGTGTAGTTCTTCAGTTGTCTGAGCTCTGACTGCACTTATTGAAGGGATGGATAGTGAGAAGCTGAAGCTATATTTCTTTTAGAAAGAATGTCCACAGCTTTCATAGAGACCAGATGTGACTTTGGAAGTTCCCTTGAGATTCGACTTTTCCGCGAGTGCTTCTGCGATTGCTTAGAAAGGGTTGAGGATGATGAAGACTCTGATTCTGTTGAAGACGAGTTCACTTCTTTTCCCCTTCTTTCCGGATTTAGTTCCAGCCATTCCTATTCCTTCCTATAAGCCATTCCTTACTACCTCTCCTACCTTGAGTTAATGAGTAGTGGAGTAAAACCTTCTTACCTTCCTTTCCCTCTTCTCTTTCTTATTAGCTGAATGAATGAGGGAGTAAGAAGCCTTCTTAGCTTCTTAGGTAGATAGGTCAAACCTTCTTAGCTTCTTTCTGAGTAGCTGAATCATCTTCCTTCTCTTCTTCCTTGCCCTCCTAACGTCAAGCAAGCGGGATCCTTTCTTTAGTCTTTCTTCTTCCTTCTTAATGGAGTAGTTTCATCATATTCTTGATTAGCTTCCTTCTTATGTCCCTTCGGGGAGAGGCTGAATCATCTTCTTTTCTAAGCTTATTAATTAGGTGAGTAAAGCCTGGAATAATGAGATTCATCACGCAGCTTTCACTATATAAGATACCTAAGCTGGAGCTTGAAACTAAACCAGAAAGCGGGAAGACGAGCTTTCGAAGCACCTTTAAGAAAAAAGGCCATTCCAGCCTGTCATAGGCTTTAGCCATATCCAGTTTTAGCAAAACATTGCTGCCCCACACATCCCTGTACAGCTCCCTTACCATTTCATGTGCTAATGCCATGGTTTCTGCAATCGACCTACCCTTCTTAAGCCCTCCTTCTTAGATAAGCTTTCTTAGATGAATGAGGGAGTCTGAATGTTTCGGGTAGATGAGTCCAGGTAAGGCTTCCTCTCCTAGCTTCTCTTCTCAACTTTCTTAGATAAGCTTCTTAATGAAGTAGCTTAATTAGAGGGATAGCCTTCTTTTCTACCTTCCCTAGCCTCTTAATGAGTGAGGGAGTTCAACCGGTGGGGGTGGATAATGAAAGCTTTCTAGATAGGGCAACCCGACAAAGCTAGATAGGGAAACCGTTGGTGCGGGGTGGGTAACGAAATCGTTTTTGAGCTGGACAGTACTCCGTTTCAATTACCGAGGGAGTATACTATAAATGAAACAGGGAGGGAGTTAAAGAAAGTAAGGTGACTCCATCCTGAACTTTTATCCAACCGGTCGAGCATTCTGAAGTTCCTGCCTTGAGGAGCATGCTTTCGGACAAGCCTGAAACTGCAATCCGGGTTTGCCATCCTTCACCGGGGGTGTACTATTGGGAGGACTAGCTATTCTTTATTTAGACTAGCTATTGAAATGTATTCCCCTCCATCCTCACCCCCTGGGAGGACAAGCTTCAACTATCGTTCTCCTGCCACACCCCCGCCCGGTGGGAGGCAAGAATCAGCTGGACCATCATTTCTTTCTGTCCAGTCGCTTTGTTTTGGAAGGAAGTAGCTTGTTAGCTGGGGACCATCCAATCGTTTTTTAGCTGCTACCGGACCGTCCATTTTCTTGTATTATTGTTTGGCTGTCCTAACTAGTCATAGAATATGAGAATACAGTTTGAGGCTATCTTCGTTGGGCTCCTACGGGTTGGGCTCCAGTTCGTTTAGCACCCGTTCAACTATGAGCAGGAATGGATAGAGATCTCGCTGGTCCTTCCTCCTCATTTCACTATCTCGTGACGAGGGAGTAGACTACCTTTATGGCAACAAGGAGAAAACAAAGCAGGGAGTGTTAGAAAGCATGCTCAACTAGGATGGCCAGCCGGATGGTCGGACAAGAAAAGCCAAATGGTAGGGCTACTAGCTCGGTCGGGAACAGCCAAAACTAGCCGGTTGACTCAACTACTTTCTCGAGCGAGTGAAACTAGTTCGAGAAGGATAGGCTCGGAGAAGGATAGGCTCGAATTCCTCCTTCCATAATAGTTGCTCAACCGGCAACGACTAGCTATTAACCTCCCTAACTTACATACGTTATATCGGCCTTCAAGAGGAGCCATAGCTAAACCAAACGTAGTCCAATTCAACTAGTTTGTTCAACCGGTGGTGGGCAAGAGCCCGGCTTCATTGGATTGTTCGAGCTACCGGGGGTGAGGGATGGCCTAGCAGGGAAAGCTATCCATTTTCTTGAGGAGCTACTCCGGAGGAAGGAAAGCTGTAGTTGAGCTCGAGCTCCCTCAATTCAAATCATTGTTGGGAGGCCTAACTAGAATAGTATAGGTGCCCGGTTGTAGAGAGAGAAGTTAACACGCACGGGTTCAGCTTCATTCACCGGGGGTGTAGGCGGGTGAGTCGACCAATCCACTATAGCCGGAGGAAAGAAAGAATGCTCCTAGATAGGCCAGCCATAAAAAACTACATCTAGATAAGCCAGCCATAGAGAATTAACAACCGGCGGAAGTAACGAGTTCTCCTCCCAACCGGACAGATCCTTCAGTCGGAGCTATTGATGACCTCTCCTATTCCTATTCTGTCATACTCTTCCTTGCACTAGGAAGCGCAAGCCCCTCCGGGACCTTCTTTCTTTTAGCCAGGTTTATAGAGCTAATTTCCCCACCCATGATAGCTAGGTAACGCCATGTTTATAGAGCGAATTGACCCACCTATGCCCTAGCCTCCAACCATTACTTAGGCTCATGCAGGGTAAGATCCAGTAACCCATAACGCCAGGTTTGCTTACTGAATTTACCCTCTCAATCAATAGGCTTTGTAGGCACTTTCTATCAGTTCAATTAGCTCACTACATCTCTGCGGATTGCGGAGTTCCTTAGAAGGGATTGCTCCGCGAAGAATCTGTGTTGTGGCGGAGTTGTTGGAGAAGCCACTAGGTCCACTGGTACTCAACCCGGTCAAGTAAGGTCCTGCCGTTCCTGGTGTGTGAAAGAATTGTGCTCCAGAGACTCGATTCTATCTCTCTTTGATTACCGAAGGCAAACGAGCCTATCCTATAAGGTCTTAAAGTTCTATTTTGGCTATTCAAGCCTTTGGAAAGACTTAGGGGAGGAAAGCCGGTCCTGATCTGAGATAAGGTAATACCTCCTTCCCTAGCTGGCTGGTAAGTACACCCGACCCTATGCTATAGAGAAGTACGGAACCCAATCGATAAGGTCAACCAGGTCAGATCCCTTACCCAAGCTAGAAGGTCCTGAAAGACAGATTGACTTGCCATGTGAGTCATTATTCGAGTCAGGCCGGCCCTAGGCGTTGAGAGCATTCCAGAAGGGCAAATATTGAGGGAAGAATATAGTAACCTTACCGAGGAATGCATCGTACAATAAGAGGGCTACACCGTGCCGTATCTGAAATCCAACTTCACCAACAGCACATAGGTTCCCGACAGGGCAGAGGCATAGGGAAGTGCAGAAGGTTAGGGCAGGCACCAAACTTGCCCTCCTATTGTCGAGCAAGCAATCATTTCAATTTACTTATTGGGTGGGGGGGCTTATGGTCGAGCGGCCTTACGGCACCTTGAAGTGGTCAATTCAGGAAGAAAAGGTGGCCTGGTCAAGACCTATTGGACCTTGAAATGGTCAATTCAATACTGAAAGGTGGTGTATAAGCCCACCAGCTAGCGTTCCAATGCCCACCAGCCAGCGATCCCAAGCTAGCAAGACCCGCGAGCAAGATCCATCCAGCAAGATCCATTGGTTTGAACGGCTCAACTGCGATGGTTTCTTAGAGGTTGCGCAAGCAGGCTCGACCAACGGGAGAGGGGAAAATCGCTTTTCTGCTAATACAACTGCTAATACAACAAGGACCAAGCAATAGCCGAGGTAGATTCATTCGGGAATGAAAGCATATAGATAGATGGTGAAGATCTAGATTGAGCAAGCATAGTGAATCCAAAAGAACATAAATCCTTCGGTCGGCGCGTCGGGAGGGAAAGCAAGCTGCAGGTGTGCTTCCTGCGATAGTTGGGTTTGGAATAGGCCGCCTTCCTTGCTCCAGCTACTCTTATTACTTAGTAGCTTACCATTGAGAATCTATTTATTATCACCTTTACACCCAGAGATTCATTATAGCACTCTTCCTCATTCGCCGGAGGAACGGCTCCTACTGCCACCATATCTTTACAACTACTGGACATAGACAACTACTGAATGTACTACTTCTACTGCACAACCACCACCAGATGAGAGAGTCTTTATAGCCACTGCCCCCAGAAGAGATGATAGTCTTTGTTGATAGCTGCTAGCCTACAATAGTATTTGTAGAGGAGCAGCAGCTTGATAGGTAGGTTATTTAGTTGAGCTCGATAATACTTTCGGGTTACTTCCGATGGTCGCCCTATATCAGATTGTGGAGATGAGCGTATCATATTCTTTCTTTGATCACTGTAATCACTGTCGGGTTCCTAAGGCCTATAGAATATCGTGGAACCAACCAAAGGCATATCAGATTCTTTCTATATCAATCACTAGGCTAGGACCAGATAAGATTCTTTATATCAATCACTGGGAAAGGACCATATGATTCTTTCTTTCATCACTAGCTAGGACTTGCTTCCTCCTAAAGTCGGCCTATCGAAGAAGATCGTGAAACCAAAAGCCATAGAAGATTCTTTCTCTCATCACTTGGTATCAGATTCTTTATTTCATCACTTGGTCTGTACTCAACTAAAAATAAGGACCACCAACATGATTCATTCCTTGCCTTGATAGAGAGGACCGCTCTAACACTGGACCTCATAGGAGAAACCGTAAGTCTTCTTAAACCTCTGACTCTTTTCTCTTCTTAACTGGTCAGCCAGTGGAACTTACTTTTCCGCTCACACTGGCTGACCAATGACCAAAGAAAAATCATAAGAGGATGGGAGTTAAGAATATAGGAGTGAAGAAGGAGATAAGAGGATGGTAGATAAGAAGGCGGGTAGATAAGAGGATGTACGATTCCCAAAAGATTTATTATTAGTAGAGTAGCCCAATTACTACGAACCCAATTACTACTTGGCCCGCAATACATGAAATCTTACAAGAAGAAGGGGAAACCAAATGGTGCGAAGCAAACAGAACATCAGGGATCTTTTCCAATAAGGGCAAGAAGAAGGGAAAAGGAGCCACAAGCAGGAGAAATCCAAGAAGAAGAATATAATAGTGGAAGCGGGAAAGGAGATAGAAAGAAGCTCAGATGGGGAATCAAATAGGGTATAAACAACACTACAGAAGGAGGTGAACTTTATTAGCCTCCATCACAAAACATCCCTGAGCGTTCCATTTTCACCCCCCCGTAAACCCCCCAAGGAGGTGACAAAGTTGTTCCATATCAAGATTTGGATAAAGAAGAACAAGTTAGACACTCTGTTCAATTCTGGTTCACGGGCGAACCTCATTGCAAAGGCCCTGGTATGTCAACTTGGTTTAGAGATGCATGATCACCCTCATCCATACCCTTTTGGTTGGGTGAATAAGGATGTAGAGTGAAAAGTGACCAAGCGATGTAAGCTTAGACTTTCTAAAAGTGCCAAATCTTATTGATGAAATAGAAGTCGATGTAGTGCCTCTTTATGTTTACGGTGTAGTATTTGGTAGCCCCTATATGTATATGAGGGATGTTCTCTTTGTGAGAAGGGCAAACTAGTACCGCCTAATCAAGGATGGTAACTCATTTCTAATCAATGCACACAAGGGGAAGTAAAAGATCTCTTTGGTGAGTGCACACCAAGCTAAGGAGATTGATTAGGAAAACTAAGAAGTACACCAATTCTGTAGGTGTGTTACAGAAGTTGGGGTGGTTAAGTTGACAAAATTGGATGGCCATCCAATGAAGGGCCTAGTTAATGGAAGTCAGCTTAAACCCTACTATGTCCCCTTGGGGGATTGCATCAGGTATTTCATTGTATTATAGTAGGAGTAGAGTAGTTTAGTTGGCGATCTATTTTGTTAAGTTTTGATCAAGTTGTAGAATAGTGTATTGTGTTTTTAGAATCCAGTTTGATGCTACTGTTTCAGTTAGTTAGTTGGTTATAAAAGTTCATGTTAGTTAAGTTTCACTCATGTCGAGACAAGTGGCGGAATAAAATAAGTTAATGATGTGAAAAGATATACAACATATTCTTATTGATGTGATGGGGGGATGTAAGGAGAATAAGGCGACGGTGATGGCATGATGTCATTACAAAAGGTGAATCGTGGGATAAGATCTAAGGGAATTATGGTGAGTTTAATTCGAAGGAAGTGAGTAGCGATTCAAATGAAAAAGACCCGCGATTCACATTGACTGAGGCACATCCTAAGAAGATAGGTAATGCGCGGAGTTATGGGTGAGCTCGTTGTTGGAGCGTGTATAAAGAAAGGTCGAAGAGCTGGGAAATGACAAGGTGTTGTTTACAGTGAAGAGAAAGCTTAAGTGTTGAAGGCGAGTAGTTTGTAGCTTAATTAAGCCATGGTGACTACTTCTAAGCCTAAATCATGTCCAAAGCAGAAATCCCACAAGGAAGCCAATATACCTGTGGTGGAGATTCATGAGAATGTGAATATAGTTCAGCCCTTGCTGGAAAGAGTTGGCATCATCGGATTCTCAGACTTTCACTTGCAGGATGCTACACAATTCCCCGATTTCCAGTTCGATTACTATACTGAGCTCACGACATTGCCCAATGGTAATGAGAGTGTTCAACCAAAGCCCTGGGCAAAGAGATTATATAAATCTAGGGTAATGGCCTTGTTGGATCTTCCCCATTTTGGACAGAGTACCCCAATAACATGTTGTGTTAGATTTCCCTTAAGCCAGTTGCATGGAGGTTATTTGTGGCTTGACAAACCCTACCTGTGGATCCAGACACACTGCATTGGGTTTCAGGATTACTACCAAGACAAGGAGAAGATGCAACTGAAGTTATGATGGTGATGAATGTTACTGCAAAGGACATCTACAGGAAATATGGCACACATAGGGTTTTGCGTGAAGTAGTAATTTCTGCTATCCAGGATCCAGAGGTTCGCTTCGCGACGCAACTATTAGCATGTCAACTTGTAAGGAAGTGTCGGAAAGACGAATGCCATGTGGGTGTCATCCATGCATCCGAGAGGTGCGCATAGGGCATCAAGATGTCTTTGGCGCTCTATCTTCAGGACGAGTTTGTAGTAGGCTGTTTAAAGGTGCAGGAGCAAGGTAAGTATTTTCACTACAGTTGGGTGCTCCTGCTCCTTGCTATGATTCTATGGAAACTACCAGAAGGCAAACCCTTCGAGACAGAGGTGACAGAGATGTTCCCAGCGCCTAAGTTTCATGTTTGGCAGTATACCAAAAAGATTTTCAATCCGATACCAACCATGCTTTTCAGCGTTGGTACACCATAATGATACAAGAGATTGCAAAATCCTTTTGGATTCCACAGAATCTTGTGGACAAGTATGATGAATTTCTTTCTTTTTCAATTTATATGCATAATGTTAAACCACACAGATCCGCAGGCACCAACAGACGTCCTACCATTCTATGTTTCAGACGATGACATCCAAGCAACAGTTGCGCAGTGGCCCGAGAAGCTATGCCTGCAACCTGATTCTGATATTGAGATTACATTGGCTAAGGAAGCAAGCACAAAGAAAAAGCAAGAGAAAGGTGATGCGCCCATTGTATAGTAGCAGACTAGACATCAGTTCGTGAATCCCTGCACCTTACAGAGTTGAAGTGGCAAAGAGAGTAAGAGGAAAGGGAGCGACAGGAATAAGAAGAAGTAGAGCATGAGAAATGTCTTATTCGAAAAAAGACAACCAATATCACCACTGCCGCTCCAGCACATCCATCAGCAGGACCATCGGGGGGGGAAAGGAACCATCACACAGCCCCCTTCTATTTAAGAACCCGCAGGTACAGTCCATACACCTTGTCAATCAAAGTGACTAGTTCAATTACAATTGTTATCTTCTTAGTCAACTACAGAGTTACAACGACAAAAGATAGAGGTTACAGAGCCCTTGGGTAAATCTTAATTGCCTCAGAAATTTCAGAACATCGTTGACAGTTTACATTCCCATTTGGAGGTACAACAAATGATCTAAAAAATGATTCTTAGCAACTAGATAATCTGCGCATCATCTTATAATCTTGAGAAGCCATGGATGAACTAGGTTCACCTCCTTGGTAACCAGTTGGCACTTCATCGAGTACAGTACAACAGGCAATTCTATCTCCAAGTCCAGGCAAGAGGGTCCTTCATGATCCGGGGGTTCAACAGAGGGTGTTGCAAATACATCCTCTGGCCCTTGTGACTCATGACACTTCGGTACTGGGAGAAAGTTCACAATAGCTCCCGCATGCACAACTGGATCTCTCTGTCATTCCATCAGATGATTTGACACAGTATGTGAAAGAAATGATGACAGAGTTTGATGATCGATGCCGCACACTTGGGACGTCTTATCAACAGTGAACTAGAAGGCATGCACGCACACTGGCTGAGCATGAGTCTGGGCGCTTCTGCAGTTGAGGATGCGCAAGCAGGCTCGACCATAAGCCTTTTAGTTACTTATTTGAGAGCCCAATAAGTCAATTGAATTTTGACTCAGCCGTTCCCAAAGGCCCCGCAGAGACAGACCTACCAATCTCTGCGACATAAAAGATTGCACATTTGCAAAAGGCATTCCAAGCCCTTCAAGACCAGAATTGAGAATTGCAAGCAAAGATCAAGCCGGTGCCGACCACTGAAGAAAGAAAGCTGGAGGAACAAATTCAGGTTGCAGACGAGTTGTATCAGAGTGTGGCAGTAGTTTCAGTTCCAGATCGATACCCAGTTACTACGGGTCCATTACCTGCAAAGGCACGCACAAGTTGGGGTAGAGACAATAGCAGCACTAGCAGAAGTAGACCCAGCATCAGTAGCACCACTACTAGCAGCATCAGCAGCACCAATAACAGCAATAGACCCATACTCACAGCCACCAGCGAGCCAGATATCCGTATATAGAGATCGAGATCCAGTTTCTGATCCAGTACCAGCATATCCTGTTCCAGATCCTCTAGCTTCAATAGCAGATCTATATGAAGATAAAGATCCATACCCATATCCTCCAAATTGCTAAGCCATCACCTCATTTAGGATCTCTTCCAGTCCCAGCTGCCCTTTGCGTGGTCCCATAAGGAGCAAATTATGGTGCTGACTACTACCTATATCCTTCCACCTTGTTTCCGACTTATACACCCTTTGGGAGAAGATCTGAAACTAGCGCTTTTCCTTATCCTGATCCTTATCTTGGGCCCAAGCCTATAGTCCTAATAGATCTCCATCTATCTACGTAGATAGATGAAACCATAGTCACCCTTAAGTATCCTCTATTGAGTCCGCTATTATTTAGAATAGTTAAGCCAGAGAATATATATATATGTTACTCCTGTTGGCTTTGAATCTCGCACTGGGCTTACCTATGTGCTTGTCTTGTGCTTGGTAGTTGAATTTTGTGGATTTGGATATGCAATTGGATTTGGTTCTGTTGTTGCCTCTACCATTAGCTTTAGAGCTGCCTTCCCCTCTGCTGGTTAGCTCTGCCACTAATGTTGCCACTGAGTCAATAGCAGCCTCTCTTTCCACTCTATATGCCTTTGCTCCTGCTACGGGTGAAAATGAAACTGTTACTTGGCCAACTCAATCAACCGGTGCTGGAACTGCTTACTTTCGATCCGTTGCGAGTGGTGGTGGGTAAGCTGCTAGCGGTCATTTTTCCTGCATGCGTCGATGGTCTTCAGGTGTGCTATATCCAATCCGAGACACCATAGGTGAGGTCAAAGGTGGATGCATCGGGGGCTTACCTGCTCTCCGTTTCAAATAATGAGAAAGGTAATGATAACACATTAATGGTGAAAAAGCTTGTAGAGGTAAAAACAAAGTAGTACCCTTCAGTGGAGATTACAGATCGGAACTTATACCTTCTGAAAATGTTGAAAAAGCACCAGCTGGAGGCAAATTTTAGGCACGGTGTATTCAACTAGATAATCAGGTGTAGGAATACCCCCAAAATAAGCATCAGGATCGAGATGTAAAGGTGCAGGGGGAGTAGGATGATAGTCATCTAATAGGGATTTGTCTGCACCTAGTATTGAAAGGATGTCATAATCACTCTCTTAGAGCATATCAACTATTTATGCAAGGATTGGGCTCAAGTGTGATAGGACGTTGTAGCGAAGGAGGAAGAGGTGGGTACGGCAATGACTCTATTAGAGCCAAAGGGTCTACATCTTTTTATTAGTGCACAACACAATCTAAAAAAGAGAAGACCATTCACACACTTGAGGAAGGGTGCTCTCCTCTATATGAAGGCAATCAAAAGAAGAACCAAAATTGACAAAATAGAAACTGTAAGCATGTGGAACATAAAAAGATAAGGACTCAAGTGATGGTCCCAAGGTATGTGGGGAGTAGAGTGATGTGCTACTCTCTGACCCAAGAGACACTACATCAATGGCGACAATGCAGCTACCAATGTTTGGAAGAGTGAGGCCTCTAAAAAAAGCTCATGTATACTCAGACATGGCAATGTTTGGCTGCATGTTTTTAGGGTGGACAACCCGGTATTCACCAGGGCCAACAAGCTCAAAGGTAAGATTCACGACAAGCTCATCTACTATTAGAGGACCATGTGCCTGGTACTTCAAGCCATTAGGAAAGGGTAATAGATCATACGTTACATAAGGTCCCTCAATTTTAGCTTTGCCCTTCTCTTGCATGGTTACAATATTCAAAGGAGTCTCAGATAGGTTTGCCACAAAGTGAGTAATAGGGCTAGATTAGTTTGTAGATGATGAATTGGCAATCGACTCTGGTTGAGGAACACCACTAGAAGTGGATGGAGTAGCTATGGATCTAGATTAGGGAGCAACACTAGCAAGTGGTGGACCACTTGCATAATTAGGTTACGATGCGACGCTAATGGATGATTGACTTGTAGTATATGTAAGTTGTGGCACAATGTCAATGGATAACGGCTTGCTAGGTGATTACTTTGGTAATGGATGGGTTACTTTCATTTATGTAGCTACTCTAGGGGAACTAGCTTCTGCTTTTGGATCCGAAAAGAGCAGAGGCACATCCAAGGAGGGAGGCGGTACTATAAGGTTAGATTTGAGCTTAGGCGCATAGTCATAGTGCTTTTGACCTTCCGGTTTCACGATCGGACGGGAAGTGAGCCCTCAGCAGCTGATGGACCAATAGCAAAGTGTGTCAAGGTCTCTATGGTAGTAGTTGAAAAAGCAGCAGCATCTAAGGCGCAGGCACCACCTATCCTTCTTCCAGGGAGAGGTCGACAAACAGTTCTTACTCCAGCCCCTCCTTCACCAGGACGTACCACACAAGATTACCAAGTCTCCCTGGACAGTCAAGAGGGAGAAGTTAGACTCACAGTACCACTCCTATGACTACAAGAGGCAGGAAATCACACCTAGACCATGCCATTTATGCGGAAAGAGAAAGCAGGTAGGCAGCAAATTCTACTTGGGGCCTTTAGCATCCCCCTCAGGGGTAGATGATTGTGCTATCCCATAATATGAGGGGCATAGGGATGGCCTCCAAACCACGATCCATGAATAGGCTGACTCAAAAAGGCCATCCATTCTATTCAAGAGACTATGTGTTCAGCTGAAGCAGCTCATAAGGTTCAATTTACTTATTGGGTGGGGGGGCGGTGGTCGAGCAATAAAGACCTCTCCCGTTGGTCGAGCCAGCTTTCGCTTCCTCTCCTTCACCTAGCTTTCAATTAAGGGGCCTGACATGAAGTAGTTGGGCTAAAATAGTATAGACAAAGAAAGATATCTGTCCTGTGCCCACTTATTTCCCCGGCACGCTAACTCATATATAACGTATTTACATATCTCGGGTAATAGGGGGATAGCATAAAGCCAAGGAGATAAGTGCATAACTCCAAAGATCATTTGGCGAATACCGGCCAAGGAAAGAAGTCCACTGTATCTAATTTGTTTGAGGGAAGATAGAGAATAGTATGTATAGGCTTTCCGAACTAACTATTGGCCTGGCTTTCAATTAAGGTGCCTGACATGAAGTAGTTGGGCTAAAATAGTATAGACTTTCAGAGAGTTGTGTACTTATCTCCTTGGCTTTTTTGGGGGTACTTATCTTCTTGGTCTCCCTGGCTAGATATAGAATCAAGAATATAGAGCGCGCTCACTCAGGGACGGAGTCACTCACTCATTCCGATGGGTGAGGGTTTACCTTTCATTTCAGGACCTTATCTATCTCCGTTCCCAATCAATCACTATGGAGACGTATTCCACCTCACCCAGGGGGAGAATCATGAAATGAAAAGCAGACCGACCCCCACTTCTCTTATTTTCTCTCTTACTTATGATCCATCCCACCCATCCCAATCATTTCGAAGACGACTCCGCCGATCCCACCCAAACAAAAGAGAATTTAGAATCAAGTCCCCTCCGGAATTTCCTTCCCCTCCGTTCTACGTTCCCGACCGAAATGGATCTTGTCAAATATTCAACATTTCCTATGATCATTTCTCTCTCAGGTATTCGGGGAATCTTCCTAAATAGACGAAATATTACTATTATGTCAATGCCAATTGAATCAATGTTACTAGCTGTCAATTCGAACCTTTCGGTATTTCCCGTTTATCCGGATGATATGATGGGTCAATTATTTGCTTTATTGGTGTTAACGGTGGCAGCTGCGGAATCTGCTATTGGGTCGGCCATTCCGGTTATTACTTTCCGAATTCGAAGGACCATTGCAGTAGAATCTATCAATCGCATGAAGGGTCGAGCAGCACTAATTATTATATTATTAGTTAGGAATAAAAAGTTGCTTGTTCCCCGCTTTCTCTCCCTCACCCATATGATGAGTGAGCGTTCAAACCCTCACCCACGGGATGGGTGAGCGACTACGTTTCAATTTACTTATTTTTTTTTTACTTATTTGAGGGGCAAATAAGTAAAAAAAAGGGCCATGCTTACGCATCCTCTCCTTTTAGTCGAGCGTGCTAACGCACCCTCACCATATGATGGATGAGCGAGAAATCGATGGCGGCCTTTATAGTCGAGCCTGCTTCCTTGATGCTTATTGGGTGGGGGGCATATGATGGATGAGCGACTCCGTCCCTTTGGTCGAGCCAGCTTTCGCTTCCTCCGACCGACGAACAAATATGAAGAAGTATACTCCTCCGACACAAGTGCATATTCCAAAGTTCCCATTACATTGGCTTCCGCCAACCCAACCAACAGTGAAAAAGCGCCAGCCCCATCCATAGGGGCACAGCTGTTCTATTTCATTCTATTTTATAAGTCAAGCGGATTTATCCCTATTATATTCGTTCCTTAAGTCAAGTACGAAATGATATAAGCGCTTTAGCCAGCCTTGGCTTGGCTTGGTTGGAATGTTGATGTTTGGGAGGGAGGTGCTTACTTAGGGGAGTTATGTTTCTCTCTGGGTGGGAGAGAGAATAAGTACGCAGTTATATTATAATAGAATGACTGAGGTGTTTATCCACGAACCCTCACCATATGAATAGTGAGTGACCCCTAAATAATATAGGGTGAGGTAACGAACGCTCGACCCCCGGGAGAGGGCCCTCACCCATATGATGGATGAGCGAGAAATCCCTCACCATATGAATAGTGAGTGACTCCGTCCCTCTATTTTAGGAAAATAGAGCGAGAAATCCCTCACCATATGAATAGTGAGTGACCCCTAAATAATATAGGGTGAGGTAACGAACGCTCGACCCCCGGGAGAGGGCCCTCACCCATATGATGGATGAGCGAGAAATCCCTCACCATATGAATAGTG
>Ga0181464_1000875_pt1 | contig 14295 bp, 12 predicted proteins | sample InSIn2gowninarea_FD_119074 | JGI IMG/M metagenome (GOLD analysis project Ga0181464, IMG submission 119074) | Clean room microbial communities from NASA Spacecraft Assembly Facility at Jet Propulsion Laboratory, Pasadena, California, USA -... ...
TTTACAACTTACCCAGCCTTTATGACCTGTAAAAAACCTTTGGGCGCCAACGGCATTAGAAATTGGTGCGTCTTTAGATAAAATTGTCACGCTATGACCGTTGCTGCACGCGGCGTTGGCAAGGTCAACGACTACCTTTAAAGAGCCTCCTCCGGTCTGAAACTGATAAATAGCTTGGAGAATTTTCATTGCTATACAGGGGATTTATTGAATAGCGGTGGTATCAATGACACTAGGAGTTGCCACCATGAGATGAGCTAAGTCTGCGTACTCTCCAGCTAGAGAAGTGGTAGCATTTTGCGTATTTATTGCCTTGGCGTAGTTGCTGTTAAATTTGGCTAAAGCAACTTGAAACATAAAAGCTGGATTACCTAGCAAATAACGCACAGCTAAACGCTTAGGCTCAAGGTATAGGCGATACAACCATTCCCAGCCCGTGTTGGCAAGTAGTTTTGGGCAGTCAGGTACAATTCCTGCTAGGCGATCAATGACGGCACCACCGGTCAATATGGCATTAACATTAAGACGACTTTGGTGCAGGCGTACCCAGTTTTCTTGAATAGGCATCCCCATTCCTACAATTAAAATTTGGGGTTTTATTGAATTAATTTTGTGAATAACTGCGGCATTTTCTGAAGGATCGTCCGTGGCAAAATATCCATCGCGTCCATGTATAATCATATTTGGATAGTCAATCTGCAATTGCTCTACAGCCTTTTGTAAATACTCAGGTTTAGAGCCAAGCAAAAATACTGATAAATGATGGCGATCGCAATGTTCCAGTAATTTTGGCATTAAGCATGTATAAGAAGCGCGATAACCTATAGGGATCTTACGACCCTCCATGTAGCTAATAGCGTTTAAAATGCCTAGACTGTCGCAATGGGTAATATCTGTACTTTGCATATATTCATAGAACCATGGTAACTGCAAAGAAAAATTGAATCCATGGACATTGTAATGAGCTACAGTAATCTTTTTCTGCTCTATGCAAGCAGTGTGAATAGCTGCAACAATATTTGAAACCGTCATACAATTTATTCGTCGTCCCAAGAGATCCACATCAAAACTAGGTAAGTTTTCTGCTAGATCGTCGCCTTGCTCTATAAGCATAATTTTAAATCTCCATCTACCAAAATATAGGCGAATAAAAACTTTCAGCTCAAAAGATTGTTTGGGCTGTTTTAAAATATTTGAACTTAGTAAATGCACTAATAGGAAAACTTGCTGTCAAGTGCTGCCACTTGATTCAATTTACACTACCCTATACCTGTTATAAGTTTGTTACAGGATGTTTGGATAAAGGGCAAATAAATTCATTATAAAGAGAGCATAAACCTTAGCGAAAATCTCTAAATTGTCAACCAAGCCTAAGAAACCCATTGCAAAAAAATTACTAAAACTTTATCATGTAAATTATTTTGTCGAGCGCTGGCTGATAAAATAGTAGGCTATATTATTTGCATAATATCTAATTGAGCATAAATACTTATAATGAAAATTAAGTAATTGCGTAGGCGATCGCCTACGCAATTGTTTAGGTTTTTTGATAAAGTATTTAAATCAAAATCTCCTTGGTTATCAAGCTATAACTTTTAGCTTGTAGAAGTAAAATAGCGCTTCTTTCACTATTAAGATATAAACTAATTAGTAATATTTCTGCTCACAATAAAGGAAAGCGCGGACTCCACCATTTAGCTAAAGCAAACCAATTTTTTTCTAGTTGGCGATAAGATTCGTCTGTAGAAACACGATCTAGCGAGACAGATAGATGAGACCACAAACAACGGCGATCGCGTAAGTCTCTTTGAGCGGCTAACCACAGCAAAATATTATTTGGTTGGAGGTCGTAGATATTCCGATTGTGAAAAAACTGTTCGCTAGTGACAGTACTTTCTCCTTGGGAATTGATACAAGAAATTAAGTGAGCTTGATTTTGATATGTAAAAAGTTGATAATAGCCAATTTTGGGTTGATACCGCGTTATCAAATCAAGCTGATTAGTATTTAAGGGAATAGAAGTAGAGTTTTTAATAAATAGTTGAGAATTACCGCTAGTACCAACTACATAGTGCATATTTACATCTAGTTGATAATTTTTCCCTTGAGTGTAGCGATAGTATTTAGTTTTAGAAAAAAGCTGATTGTCTTTAGATTTAGTGGTTGAAGCAGTGGCTACTTGAGATTGCCACCCTGAGAGGGGAACCACTGCGGGAAAATTATAAGTAGTAGGTTTTCCTAAAGTTGGATCAAAAATTGATTTACCAAGGATTGTTACTAACCCTACAAAAGTTGCCGCTAACAATGCGGTACGGAACTGTTGCCTAATAATCATAACTGCTTAAGTTTTGCCGACGGAGAATTGTTTGGGTTGTCTTGCGGCAGTAGAAAACGGCAAAACAATCCAAAAATTAGAATAGAAATTAACGAAAATATCTGCGAACCGTCTCCTTGATGCCAATAGTCAAAGGTTGCTAAATTGGAAAAAGCAACTAAAACAGCCATAAGAGCAATCCGAATTCCATTGACTATAAAGGCAATAAGTACTGCCAGCACAGGTAAGAATATTTTTACTAAAGGCTTAGTCGGAAACATTACTAAAAACAGTACTGACAGCTTAAACATCATCAGCATTGGGATGAGACCCGAACAGCCCGCATAAACTTCTACCGAGCCTGTGGGCAGAATTACATTAACTCCTTGAAGCTTTACGTCAAATCCGCCATACCACAGCAGAAAATATGCAAAATGAGCAGCGATCGCATTTAGATCGGTAAATTTCTCGATAATGGTTGAAACCAAGACTTGGGGAAGTACAAGAGTAAAAATAACAATTGCTTCTTGCCAATATTGTTTTATCCCTTTAAAGCCGGAGGTTAGTATTCCCAGACCTAAAAAAGTAAATAAAGGTGAGACTTCTACCAAAATGTCGTTAGGAACATGAACGAACATACTCCTAATGAGAGGCAAAAATATCAGCACTAAACCCAAAAAACTAGCAACCGGATTGCTTTTTATCGCTAAATTTTGATGTTTTCTACTTATTAAAAGTAAAACCACACCCCAACCGATTGCACTAATGGTCATTTTATCGATATCGCTATCAAATTTCCAAACTGCATTAATGTGAATAGCAATTAAAGCTACAGTTATTCCTAGTAACCAAAGGTTAGGCTTAAGTATTTCTTTACTTAAGTAATGATTAGTTGATCTCATTAGTTATATGTTCGCTGACATTCCCAGCACGATTTTCTTTGCTTGATTTCTAATAGATAATAGGTTGAGTTGACTTTTGTTTGTGTTTTAGGTTGCGCTTAAGGGTTGAAACCATACCTAAAGCCCCAAGAGCGAATAATCCTAAAGTAGCTGGTGGTGTAGGAACAGTATGGGGCTTACTAGCCATTAGGGTATAGCTTGCTTGGGTAGTTTGAAACTTAACTGGTAGCGTCTGTAAAACAGTTATAGGGTCTTGACCATAGTTCCCTGCAATATTGATATTAAAATTATCTTCATTACCGCCGGACTGTAATCCAGAATTAATGCCGCCTCCTTGACAGTTACCACTGTTATTTGTACTGACGGACGATATACAAATATCAATGTTCTTGTAACCGCCAGGAAACCTTTGGTTTCCAGTTTCTACATAAGCGGAATCAAATACTTGTCCTGCGGAACTGAAAGAAACTCCCGTAGCATTAGGAGTTACGCCTAAACCGATACTTGTTACTGCGGCTTTAAAAGAAGCATCTGTTTGATTGCTAAATGAAGTTTCTAATGAAAGAGCTGACGAAGTGAAGTCAGTAACTTTAAAGTAACCTTTCGCCCGTAGCGGCTCAGAGGTAACGCCTTCAAGAATCCAATAGGTCTTAAAAGTTTTGCCAATATCCGCCGTTGTAATTTCGATAGTATAAGGTGCTTTATTTGCTTGCGTACCAGGGAGAGACTGAGGATTTAAAGAACCAACAGTAAAGGCACTAGCGGGAGAAGCTCCAACATATACCGTAGCCAAACTAGCAGTAACTAGTAAAAGATTGCGAGCAGTTTTATGATTGAAAATTTTGCCGTTCACAGATTGTTTCCCTCTTGTTTTGTTAGAAATATCAGTTGAAGCTGAAAAGATTTAAGGCAATTTACTACTAATACATGTGTGCCTAATGGCATAACACCTCAGTAATTTCCATAGTGTCGTATATAACTTGAGAGTAGGTATAAATTGGATGAAGTAATTGTAAAAAAACTATAAACTTACTTAGAACGGGTAAGTACTGTCAGACAACGAGTATACAAACTTTAATCTCAATCCTCATTTCTTGATTTTTGTTTTTATTTTTTGCGTGTTTTTACTGAAGCACGTAGCAAAATAAGAGGCATCTTTATACAAAGTTGATAAACGAGCTTTGAGACAAGTAATGTAAATCTACGTAGAGACAAGAAAACACTACAAATCCCTTTTTCAGCGATCGCACTCAATGCACTTTTGTTATTTCCTCACGGACTTGGAGGTAAAGTATAGGCAAAACGAATGTTAACAAAATTATTAGGAGTTGAACGATAAGCAGAAAGGCTACTTAACCATTCGCCACAGCCCTGTCAAGGATATGCAAACGTTGCACCACCCCGCAATACTTTTTGAGAGTTAGCGCGCTAAGGCGAACCATCACTACTCAGATCTTGCACCTAACGGAAAAACAAGGATTTTAGGCTCTCCTATTTTCAGTCGCGCGATCACTTGATAACAGGGAAGCCTTACTTGGAGTGAAGATTAGCCTAAAGGTAAGTGAGCTAAAACATTTGTAGTAGAGGAGTTTGAGCTTGGTGCAAGATCTGAGACTAGGCGCTCCTGTATAGTTGTCATGTGTCCGCACACACATCGCCGTGAAACCCCATATTGACCAAGCCAAAGCGATTACTTACAGCGTCATTAGCTGAATCTGTAAAATCTTCAATCCAAGGACACCTCAAGTTATTACCTCAGTAAAATAAAGTTGTACTTCCTGCTCGACAAGCATACTTCCACTGAGATTCCGACGGAGGCGTATATTTAGAGTTTTGCAATAAAATTTCTAATTCATCTTCCGATAAATGCGCTACATCTGCATTAGCAAAAGTCGAACCTTCTAAATATTCTTGGTATAAGAAGTTGTCTTCATCAAGGCAATCAAATAACTCTGCTTGCGCCCAACTTAGAGGAAAACGTGCTAGGAGAAAAGGAGCAATTTTAACTTGACGAATAGGATGCCAATTGCCCCTAACTAAAAGATTATTAATCCACACTGCGGCTTCTGCATCATGTTCATAAGCGATTGCTGTAAATGCAGATAGATAAACTATCTAATGAAAAATGAGTGTAACAAACTTAACTTTGCCAGGTGTGAATTTAGCTCAAGAGCGGCGGTAAAATGTGTCTGGCAGATTATTAGGAGCGATCGCACGTTATAAAGCATTATCTACCTTGTGGAGCTTAACGATGTTTTTATAGAAACCTCATCGCAAAGAATAATTTTTAATCTGTCTAATGAATGATTTTTTTCGCTCAACGCTGTAACTACAAATAGCAAGAGAGTTATCAGCAGGAGTGTTATCGACAATGCGCTACAAACTTCTGGGTAAAAGCGGTTTAAGAGTCTCGGAACTTTGTTTGGGAACAATGACTTTTGGTGAAGATTGGGGCTGGGGAGCTTCTAAAGATGAAAGTCGGCAAATATTCGATGCTTTTGTCTCGGCAGATGGCAACTTTATCGACACTGCCAATGGATATACTGATGGCTCTAGTGAAAAAATTGTTGGCGATTTCATTGCCACAGATAGAGAGAGATTTGTTGTTGCTACTAAATATTCCTTTCCATTAGCAATGAACGATAAAGCAGGTAATCCTAATGGTAGCGGCAATCATCGCAAAAATATGATGCAGTCGCTAGAAGGCAGCTTAAAACGCCTCAATACTGACTATATCGATTTATTTTGGCTTCATGCTTGGGACTTCATGACACCCATTGAAGAAGTCATGCGGGCTTTTGACGATTTGGTGCGATCGGGTAAGGTACTCTATATCGGCATTTCTGATGCCCCTGCTTGGATTGTGGCACAGGCAAATACCTTAGCCCAGTGTTATGGTTGGACACCGTTTGTAGCTTTGCAGGTTGAGTATAGTTTGGTGCAAAGAACCCCTGAACGGGACTTATTACCGATGGCAAAAGCATTTGACTTAGCCGTTACGCCTTGGAGTCCTTTGGGTCAAGGTGTATTAACAGGTAAGTATAATCAAAGTCAAAATAGTAGCGAGGAGCAGAGGCGATTAGAACAAATCCCAGAAAAGAATTTAGCGATCGCTCAAGTTGTAAGTCAAATTGCTTCAGAAATCGGACACTCACCTTCTCAAGTTGCTCTAGCATGGCTACTAACACAAAGCGGCGTGACTATCCCAATTATTGGGGCGCGGAAATTGTCGCAGTTTCAAGATAATCTTGGTTGCCTTGATGTTACGCTTGCGCCAGAGCAGATGCAACGCTTGAATGAAGTTAGCCAAATTGAGCTAGGTTTCCCTCATGATTTTTTAAGTAGCGATATGATACACGATCGCTTATTTGGCGGCACGTTCGACGTAATTCAAAATCATCGTCTCTAAACAAAAAAAGCGTTTGCAAGCATTGCGGTCAAATCGTAAGATGGTGAGATGAAAAATCACCACTTATCCCAAATTCCCCCTTGTACCTGGAATCGTCCCATTGGCTTAGGATGGGACAAACCTTACACCGTCCGCAACCCTAGCAATCTCGATGATGGTGCTTGGCATGGTATGCCATTAGGCGGCTTTGGCGCGGGGTGTATTGGGCGTTCCTCTAAAGGAGACTTTAATCTGTGGCATATTGACGGGGGAGAGCATACTTTTAAAAGCATCCCCGCTTGTCAATTTAGCGTTTTTGAGCAGCAAGAAAAAACCGCACTTCAGCTTATAGTTTATGTACGGAAGCACCAGAAGATCGCACTTTACAAGCTTGGCAATGGTATCCGAAAAATAGCGGTACGTACCACGCTCTTTATCCTCAAAGTTGGTTTGTCTACGAAAATGTATTCCTTTGCGAACTTACTTGCGCTCAATTTTCGCCCATACTAGCGGATAATTACCAAGAAACTAGCTATCCTGTGGCAGTATTTGTTTGGAATGTGCATAATCCTACAGATCAACCGCTAACACTGAGTATTATGCTGACCTGGCAAAATATGGTGGGTTGGTTTACTAACTCAATCAAGTCTCCAAAAGTGCGAGTTAGAGATGATGGTAGTCCAGTTTATGAGTACGAACCATGTTTGGGACAAAGTGCGGGAAACTATAACACACTAGTAGCAGATGCGAATATAGGTTGCGTCCTAGGTAGCGTTGGTAGTAAAGATGTGGTTGAGGAAGGGGTAGGGCAATGGGCGATCGCCACTGCCAATAATCCAAAAAAATACCAAGTATTCCATCATACGCGCTGGAATCCTACAGGTACGGGGGCTGAAGTCTGGCAAAGCTTTGCTACCGATGGTTCTTTACCTAACTATATCGATGAAACACCAATTGCTGATGGCGAACAATTAGCAAGTGCGATCGCGGTTAAATTTACTTTAGAGCCGGGTGAATGCTTAGAAATCCCGTTTGTTTTAGCTTGGGATTTTCCGATTACAGAATTTGCCCCAGGAGTAAATTATTATCGTCGCTATACAGACTTTTTTGGCAAGAGCGGTCATAATGCTTGGGCGATCGCCTCTGATGCTTTGCAACAATACCAAACTTGGCGGCAACAAGTCCAAGTTTGGCAGCAACCAATTATCGATCGCGTTGACTTGCCAGATTGGTTTAAGATGGCGCTGTTTAACGAGCTTTACGATCTAACTTCTGGTGGTACATTGTGGAGTGCGGCCGATGAACGCGATCCAATCGGACAATTTGCCGTCTTAGAGTGTATAGATTACCGTTGGTATGAAAGCTTGGATGTGCGGCTTTATGGCTCATTTGGGTTATTAATGCTGTGGTCAGAATTAGATAAATCTATTTTACGAGCATATGCAAGAGCGATTTCTACAAGCGATCGCACAATTAGAGAAATTGGCTACAACCAATCAACGGGCTTGCGAAAAGTTACTAACGCCACACCCCACGATTTGGGCGCGCCAAACGAACATCCTTGGGAAAAAACTAACTACACTAGCTACCAAGATTGCAATTTATGGAAAGATTTGCCTAGCGATTTTGTTTTGCAAGTTTACCGAGATTTTGTGCTGACAGGTTCCACTGATTGGGAATTATTGTGGGATTGCTGGGCAGCAATTGTCCAGACTTTAAATTATCTCAAAACCTTCGATCTTGACGGCGATGGCATTCCCGAAAACTCCGGCGCGCCAGATCAGACATTTGATGACTGGCGCTTGCAAGGTGTGAGTGCCTACTGTGGAGGATTGTGGATAGCAGGGTTGGAAGCGGCGATCGCCATTGGTAAAACTTTAATGAGTTATCCTCAAGAACATCCCTTAGGAGAAATTCTCACGTCTCCCTTAAATCAACCGCCAATTGATGAAACTATCGCTACTTATCAAACTTGGTTAGAACAATCGCGTCCAATTTATCAAGCAGAACTTTGGAACGGACAGTATTACCGCCTCGATAGTGAAAGTGGTTCTGAGGTAGTTATGGCAGATCAGTTGTGCGGGCAATTCTACGCTCGATTACTTGGTTTACCAGATATTGTAGAGCGCGATCGCACTATTTCTAGTCTCAAAACTATTTACGATGCTTGCTTCCTCAAGTTCCACAACGGTGCTTTCGGTGCGGCGAATGGTCTAAAAATTGATGGTTCTCCAGAAAATCCCGATGCTACGCATCCCTTAGAAGTGTGGACGGGAATTAACTTCGGACTTGCGGCTTTTTTGATCCAAATGGATATGAAAGAAGAAGCATTGAAGCTTACCGAAACGGTGGTACAACAAATTTACAACAATGGGCTGCAATTTCGTACTCCTGAAGCCATTACCGCGGTAGGAACGTTCCGAGCTTGCCACTACCTGCGCCCGATGGCGATTTGGGCAGTTTACGGAATGCTAAATAACTTTAAATAAGTGTCAGCCTATTCCTACGGTAGGAATAGGCTGACAAAACTAGCTATGGAGGTAAACTTCTATCTAATTTTTGGTAACAAGGCAATAGGATTAACGGCACCTTTACCACCAGGATGTACTTCAAAGTGGAGGTGAGGTCCGGTACTACGCCCCGTGCTACCCATATCAGAAATGTGCTGCCCTTGGGCTACAAATTGACCGGGCTGCACCCACAATTTATAGTTGTGAGCATAGCGAGTCAAAGAACCGTCGGCATGCTGGATGTCAACTAGGTTGCCGTAGCCTCCTTTGTTCCAGCCAGACTTGATTACTACACCTGTGGCGGCTGTTGATGGGTATATGCGCGAGCCAGATAGCCGCAATGTGGAGTATATTACCCCACCCTCTACTCAATACGACAAACTATTATGCGACTTGGTGCTACCTCGGCAACGGTTACGCAAGCTGTTAAAGCGTTTGGGCGATTACACCCTGATTCCCGGTAGTACTCTATCGTTGGGGGGCAGCGATACTTTTTATCGCTCCGACCCTCATAATCCCTACCATACTTATATTGAACAGACTTACGGCACAAAAGTTGTTACCGCCAGCGTACATATAAATATTGGGATTGATGACCCAGAATTATTAATGCGGGCGTGTCGTCTTGTCAGAGTAGAAGCACCTTTATATCTTGCTCTTAGCGCTTCTTCGCCATTTTTAGATAGTAAAACTACTGGGTATCACTCTACTCGCTGGGGACTATTTCCGCAAACTCCCAGCAATGTTCCTCTATTTACTAGCCACGCTCATCATATCGAGTGGGTAGAAGCCCAAATTGCCGCCGGGACTATGCAAAATGTCCGGCATTTGTGGACTTCCGTGCGCCCCAATGGCGATCGCCGCCCTTACGATCTCAATCGTCTAGAATTGCGGATTTGCGATTTAGTAACTAATCCAATTTCTTTACTAGCAATTACAGCTCTAATTGAAGCTCGGCTTTGGCAGTTGTTTGACGAGCCTGAACTAGATCCGCTCGTCAGTAGCACCTTTTCGCCCTCCGACTTATTAGAAGTGACTAAAAATAATGAAGCGGCGGCGGCAGCACACAGCCTAGATGCTCCGTTAGTTCACTGGCAAGATGGCAGAAGTATTGTTGCTAGAGATTGGATTGAAGAAATTTACTCCCAAGTATGGGACATATCCAAACAAAGAGGCTTTAGCTGTTTTCTCTCGCCTTTAGTAAAAATTCTGCGTGAAGGAAATGAAGCCGAGCAATGGTTAAGGCTAAATTCTTGCGGCTTCGATCCTCGGCAAGTGATTACATATGCTCATGTAGCGATGGCAGAGCGCGAATTGGAACTAGAAGATAAGTTATGCCCGTCCTTGCTGGCTTAATTGTCCCCGCACCTCCTTTAGGGTTTGCCTTTAAAGGAGCAAAACTAACTTTATTAGCACAAAAATTAGATCTTTTGCCTGAATCCACTTTACCGCCCCCGCGCTGCCAATACTTGTGGGACTTGCGCTCCTGTTCCCCCAAAATTAGGAAGCTAGGGGGCAAAAGATTATTCACTTTTTGAAGTCTATTAATTATTCGCCTCAATCGTCAGATAACTTCAGAATATCTAATCAATCAATTAGCTCCACTGACCATTAAAAAAACTATATAAAAGTTATCGGGTTAGTTAAACTACGATCCTGCCCAATAATTCGTGTTTCCGGTGCAGCCCAAGTTTAAATGCCTCACGTTGTCTTGATTAATCCCCAAATTCCCCCCAATACGGGCAATATTGCCCGTACCTGCGCTGCTACCTGTACAACACTACATTTAGTTGCCCCCCTAGGTTTTGAAATTAGCGATCGCTACCTCAAACGAGCGGGCTTAGACTACTGGTCTTATGTAAATTTGCAGTACCACGACTCTATTGATGCTTTTCAGACTTATCAACAGCAACAAGGAGGGCGTACCATTGGTTTTAGCGTTACTGGCAAATGTAGCTATTTAAACATTAAATTTCAGCCGGATGATTGGTTGTTATTTGGTAGTGAAACTACGGGGTTGCCACCAACCGTTTTAACGGATTGTCAGGCAACAGTGTATATTCCCATGAGCCAGCCAGGAGTGAGGAGTTTAAATCTGTCCGTAAGTGTCGCTATAGGTTTATTTGAAGCTTATCGTCAAATTGGCTTACTAAAATAACTTCCAGTTTTCTCCGTAAAAATACGGCGGTAGGAAGGTTTTTTAATTGGAGTTATGTTGGCTAAAACTCCTGCTTATACTGGCTTTTAATAAATTTAAATCAGGCATTGCTATTAACACAACCTGAAGACTAAGCCAACAAAAAACTTATAAGCAATTCCTATATTACTTGAGCAAGTCAACTACAAATTAGCACCAACTTTTGTTATTCTAATTTAACTAATTAGCAAGTTTGCCCCGCAGGTCTAGCCCTGAGTGGCAACGATCTTAGCAAGTTTATATTGCCAAGGATTGATTTGCCCAGAGTAAAAAAATTGTTCGCTACCCTTGTTTTTATCGCAGTAATTGGCTAGATTTTGCGGTGGGATTTCAATTAATCAAAACCTGTTGAACGTGAGGTTATGTTACAAAGATCTGATTAATATTTGCGGCGACCTGCAACTTAGCCTATGCTAAATCGAGCAATTTCTCTAAATTTGCTCCCCGCCCGATCGCCCTTCTTAAATCCTGCCCTGATTTTCTACCTGGAGATGGTACTAATTACTTGATAACCAACAACTAATACTTGAGCGCAAAATGCCAGTATATTGAAAATTTCTCAGATTGGTGTAAACTTGTGTAAATTAAATTGTCCAAAAGATATGAATTAAATTATGTCTATTGGATGAGGGCGAATAAAAAATTGTAATGTTGTTAAAGCAAGACCATCATTGATTGCGTAAATCAAGAGTAGTCAAGCAAAGCGTGTTTCTAGGAGGTCGTTTTTGAAACGAGCATGGACTAAAAAAGTTAAAAGTTTGCCCAGTAACGCCGTCGGTAACGAGGCTCTGGAAAGACAATTACAGCCACATCCGAATGTAAAACGGCGGATATTTCGGACTTCTGCTGCCATGATTGGCTTAACAGTGTCAATAGGAACGCCAAACTTTATCCTGACCCAAGCAGCCCCAGTACCAGAGGGTAGAAGTAGCCAATCAGAGTCGATTCAAGAGGCTACCTTAGAAACAGTACAAAATACTCCGGCAACAGAAACCTACCAAGTAATGCCCGTAACGGTGGTAACGCCTTACCAGTCATCGGCGCTCTTGTCTTCTGGCGATCGCATTACGCCAAAGCCGTCCGCAGTAAAAAAGATTATCGCCCCAAGCTACCATCCACCGGCTCCGGTCGTTCAAGCCAGCGTACCCGAAGCAAGTTTGACTCTGACACAACAACCATCTAGCCAAATAACTGCTCAAGAGCCAGTGGTAAAGCAGGATGTTAGAGCAATACTACGCCAACATCAACAGGCAGTTAGCTTAGAGCAAACCCAAGCCATAGCTCCGCTAGTAGCAACTAGCCAAAGTCGCTTGATTGCTCAACTCAAAGCTAGTCAAAAAGCAGAAATAGCTGATGCTCCGGCAATGAACGAAGTTCTCCCTACTCAAGTAGAGACGGATTCTAGCCTGTTAGCAGTACGCCAACAACCGCCGGAAGTTGCCCTTAACCCAGAAGCAAATAGTAACTGGACGGCAAAGCAAAGGCTGCTCGTAGCTCGCTTAAAAAATACCCAAAATCTCTCTCCGGTAAACCATCAGCAAGAAACACAAGTACCTAGCGATGTTGATTTAGCAGCATCCACAACTACCAATAGCCAAGCAAAGGTAGAGTTGCCCGCACCAGTAGTTGCAGTAAACAGTACAGAACAAGCATCGAGTCAACTATCTAGCGAAGTACCCGCCGTTGCTAATAGCGAGGAAAGGGAATTTACAGCGCAACCATCACCGCTAGAAATAGGGGGAATGCTGGCTACGGCGTTAAACCAAGAAGCTAATACCTCTGCCCAACCGTCGCCAGCCGTTACCGCCGTCACGGAGCCATTAGCCCAAAACCTTCAACCCGTATTTGTGCTTCCCGAAGCATCCATAGCGCAAGAGCAAATAAATACTGCCCCTACAGAAATAAAAGAAGTTGACGAGCAAAAGATAGCTACTCGCAACACACCAGAAGTTGACGAGCAAAAGATAGCTGCCCAAGACACTTTTGCAGAAATAGAAAATGCTACTCCCACAAAGGAAGCATTAGTTAACGTCAACGAACCAATTATAGTAAGTTCCGCAACGTTAGAATACCAAGTTAAGCCAGGAGACACCCTTACAAACATTGCTTCTGCCCATCGTCTATCTCCCCCAGAAATTGCTAAATTTAACAATTTACCCAACCCAAACTTACTGTTAGTAGATCAAAGGCTAAAAATTCCTAATTTGACTAGCATGAAGACCCAAGCAAACGTTGTCGTGCTACCACCAGTGGAAAAAGTAGAGCCAGTAGCAAAGGTTAATGGTTTATCTGCGCCTACACTAGAACCAGTCAATAAAGTAGTGCTGGTTTCGACAGAGCAAAAAACTGTACCGGAAAATACCGCCGCGACAGCATATACAGGTGTGGGCGGTAGTATTTCTGATGCGGAAGTAGAAACACAGCCCCTAGAGCCAACAGCCCTAAGTGCCTTGCAAACGCAGTATGGCCCAAAATCTACAAAACGACGTACAAAAGCTACAACGCAAATATTATGCTCAAAATAGTAGCAGCAATTCCATAGTGCCAGCCCAAGCTGTAAAAAGCGATCGGGGACGCGCCGCCGTTGATTCTAGCTCTAACTTAAATGACGAACCCGTCAATCCAGAGTTTCGGGTTGCTCAAACTTTTGCAGATTTAAAGCCCGTACCTCAAAAGAGATTAGTTAATCAAGTAAAATACTCAGCTCCAACTACAGTTAGAGACAGAGTAGCGACAGCGCCCACAAGCGCAGACAATTCTGTTGAATCATTCTCCGGACAACAAGTTGCTCCAGAGCTACCGCCTTTGGCTCCAGCTTTGAACTATCTGCCTCAGCCTAGTGGCACCGCTCCTTTAAACGGTTATATGTGGCCAGCCCAGGGTGTTTTGACATCTAAATACGGCTACCGTTGGGGACGAATGCACCGGGGTATTGATATTGCCGCGCCTGTAGGAACGCCTATATTTGCCGCCGCCCCAGGTGT
>Ga0181464_1000877_pt1 | contig 14274 bp, 19 predicted proteins | sample InSIn2gowninarea_FD_119074 | JGI IMG/M metagenome (GOLD analysis project Ga0181464, IMG submission 119074) | Clean room microbial communities from NASA Spacecraft Assembly Facility at Jet Propulsion Laboratory, Pasadena, California, USA -... ...
GAGCATGAGCATCTTTAACTGCAAAATGCACTTAGGTTTCAGCTAGAATTCTCCTTATGGTTCCACCTTAATACTCCCATCAATTGGAGTGATCCAGTGAACATGGTATTGATTGAACTGGATATGTTGGAAAAGATGGAACATGAAATGCAGGTTATTAAGAAGAATCTAAAGGCAACACAAGATAGGCATAAGAGATATGTAGACCAACACAGGGTATTTAAGGAGTTTTGGGGTGGGGAGAATGTGTACTTGCACATGGATTCCTAGAGGAGCTCCTTGAGGATTGGATCATGTGCCAAGATAGAACCTTAGCATTGCAGGCCTTTTGAGATTATTGAGAGGATTGTACTAGTGGCCTACCGACTCGCACTACCTCCAATAGTGAAATGCCATGATGTTTTCCATGTGTCATTGCTTAAAAGATATATGAAAGATGTTGATCATGTGATTGATTGGTCTATATTTAAGGTGGAACCATAAGGAGAATTCTAGCTGAAACCTAAGTGCATTTTGCAGTTAAAGATGCTCATGCTCCAGAATCAAGCAATCGAGCAAGTTAAAGTGTAGTGGAAGCACTTTGGGCCCAATGAAGCTACATGGGAGATGGTTGATAAGGTGTAGGTTATGTATCCTTCTCTATTCACTGGTTGAGTGGATATATTTTGATATATGTTTTGATGTTGTGTTTTGGTTATGTCTATATATGCACATGTATGTAAATACATCATCGAATTGTGTTATAAAGCTCCAATAAGTGGTATGATGGTCAAGGTCTCAGTAGTATGATATGATGTAAATGTTGCATCGAAATATGTTATAAAGCTCCATGGGAAGCATGTGTTTTGTTGGTTTATAAATGTCATTGAACATCGAGGATAGTGTTCCCCCAAGGGGGAAGGGTTTGTATCAACCCCTAGTTGATTTTTTGTGTAAAAAATAAGGGTAAGGTCATGGGACATATTCCGAGCTGAATGTTGGGCAAAACATAATGATGGGCTATCACTTGTGATTATTTAATGCCTATGGTAATTGGAAAAGGGAAAGAGGCATGAATTGGCATTTATTTACGAAAATAAAGGAAAATAAGAGAAAATGGAGATGAAGGGTCACAAATTTGCATAAGGAGAAAATTGAAGGAAAAATGAAGGAAAACGAAGAAAATAGATGCCTCAATAATAAAAAGGCTTCTGAGGATTAGTTCACAACTTTTGGTCATTACACCTTTTGTAAGTTCAGTTTTGGAGCTTTCTTCTATTCACTCATCCTCTCATACTCTTGCACACATTCTTGGATATGCTTGGAGCACTCTAGTATTCACTTGGATTTGGAGAAAGAAGGTAAGGGAAAGCAGGAAAGCACAAGGGAATAGGTGGATCAACAACTACAACTAGATTGCTTTGCAAGTGACAAGTTGCATGTGTGATTTCCTTGCTGATTTATGGATGCATGGTATATGCAAGTGATTTTATGGTTATGTGTTGTCATTGGCATGGAGATCTTCCTGGATTGACAATGGTTTTAGCCTTGCCTTACCATTTCTTGGATAGCCATAGCATTGTGAGTTTTCCACTTGATTGTTTTCTTATTGGTGCTCATAATTCCTGATGGATATGGGTTGGAACAAACACTCTGGAAGCCCTAGAATAACTTGGGTTGAGTTACTAATCCTGGAGCCTAAGTTGCGATAAATTATATGGAGCCCTTGGTGGGTTGATTACTAGTCCTTGCAGCCAAGTTGGACAAACGCTCTAGAGCCCTGGAAGATTGTGGGTTGAGTTACTACTTCCTTGAGCCCTAGACAACTTGGGTAGAGACCGATATGGTTGGTGTTAGAAATGTCAACCTTGAGGTGGAATCATTGGCTAAGGGTTGAGGTGGTTTAGCCTCCGGAAGCCCTGGTTTGGTTTTGTTCGATTTATTCCATGAGATCCCACATTCATGCTTGGAATATGGCACGCGGGTGATTCGCCGAAAGAGAGATTTGGTTCAGCCCAATCTATGGTCGTGTGGTACATGGAAGTCCTTGACTTAGTTGTATTTTCATATGTTAATAAGAGTTATCATCTTCTATTGTGATTCATGTATATTTGTAGCGATTATGTTCGCGATATTATGGCTAAGTCTCCATGGTTTCTAATTCTCACTCTCATACAATTGTCCTAAAAACACAAGGAAATACATTTAAATTAAAAAATCAAATCTAACTTGAGAAACCACTCCCTTGGTTAAATGAAACCCTAGGTTAGATTCTTATGCATCAAACTCCCCAGGTAAAATAAATTCATGGTCTCTTGACCATATGTCTTCATAAACTGATTAAACTCCTCCTGGATCCCAAACTTTAGTATGTTGTTGATCATGTACTCCATTATGTTGTTGATGTTTTGAGGTTGCATTTTCTTGTTTTCCAGGCTTCCAAACTTCTTTTTGTAGTATTCCATTTATTTTTTTGATGTACACTTGAGCATTCAAATGTATTATGTTGTTGTCAGTCTGCCTCATCTCACAACATCTTGATATATGCACTTCTTCCATTAGTTTCCTTAATTCTTTAATTTCAATATCCAATCTAGTTTTCATCTGAAATCTAATATTGCTATTTTGGAACTTCAATTCATATTCATCAACATTTTCTATGCTTGCATCCCCATAATTAAATTGAAAATTACATTTTATCTCAAGTTCCACAATTTTAATGCTTGAACATTTGCCTTCTTTATCTGCAACTTTCTTAGATTCAGGTTCCATCAACATCTTTTCTAGCAACAGTAATTGTTCTTCACATTTCATAAGCATTTTACAATCACTTTCAAAAATCATTTCAATAGATTGTTCTTCATCCATGCATAGAAAAAAATAGTGTTCTTCCCATCGTCTGCAACACATCCTGCATCCACACACCAATTGCCAAATTTGAAAACATAAGGCTTTATAGCTTCAACAAATGTTGATTTTCCAAACAATATTCATTCTTGTCATCTTCTTTGCCTAAGATTGACCCTTGTCTATATTCACAAATACAAATTACTTCCTCATCATCCACGCCAAGAATAAATCCTTACTCTAGTTCATGAATGCACACATTCATCTCGGTTATCTGGAGTTTTTTCGTGTCCCTTATCAAAAAATTTAGCTTGTGTTTTTCTCTTCTTGCAACCAATTTCTTGATTGGCCATCTAGATATCTTCTTCATTATCCATCCATGTTTCTGGTTTTGTAGCATCTCCTTCAACACATCAAGTCATGCCTTGATCTCGATGGTCTCTTTCTCAAACTCTTCATCATTCATCTTCCTTATGTCAACTATTATAGGATCTCTATGGTTTCCCTTTGATTTATGCAAATGACTATCCATAGTCATCTTTATCTCCTTCTTACCTTGCATAAGATTATTTATGCTTTCTTTGCTACAACTACTGCAATATCCCTTCAAATTGTCTTTACAATACATTGACCAAACTTTGGGTGTCAGGCTCCACCAATTATGCACCTAATTACAACTAATGTCTTTATAACTCCATTTTAGATTCAACTTTCCTTAACTATGCACCTTTGACATTGTCATAACTCTATACCTCAATGAATAATTTGAGTTGAATTTTAACTCAACTTGTACAAGGACTTTTGACCATTTAAGCACTCAATTAAATTCCTTTTACATACATAACCTCCCTTAGCTTTCACAATTATGACTCTGACCTCAAAACTTATGACCTTAAAAAACTCAATTAATCAAAATTTTCAAATAGAAAATAAAATACAATATAATCCCCTCTCACAAAACTTCCAAATCTTTCCCTCTCACGCAAAATAAATAAATGCACTTCATTTTACAAACTTTCCAAATAAGCACTAATTATATCACATAATCTTTCATTTGAATTTAATGCACAAAAATCAAACCACTTAATGCATCTTTAATTAAAAAATAATCATATGTTTGCCTCATATGTTTCATATGGTGTTGATTCCTTTTCCATCCTAAAATTTAAAATGGAATATTGAGTCTAGAATTACAGAATTTAAAATGAATTTTCGAAAGAGTCTTTCCCATTGATCCACGGTCGTCCAATGAATGTTATTGCTTCTTCCGAAATTATATATATATAAATTTTGTCTCCAACAAAATCTCGATTGTTTATTAACGACATCTAGGAATCCATATTCAATTAACCACATCTAGCAATATGTATTCAATTAACCACGTCTAGCAATTTGCATTCAATTGGCGATGAAACTTACTTTCTACTAGTTGAATGCTAACCCAAATTTGAACCATTCTAGCAGCATTAGAAGAGCATCATTACAGAATAGTATGTATTCTATGTAATATGGAAACACGCTGGTAAAGAGGGATGAAGGATTGTAATGGGTTAGGATACAAACCTTCTCTGAATTATATGGATATATAGATGATTGGATAAAAGCATTGGAAAGCATGTTAATGTTTAATAAGATTCACATGTATAAGAATATTGTGAAATAAACACTGTAAAGATATACATAAATGTTTATGATGCTAAAAAAGATTAGAACGTGACTTACTTAAGAATGTATTAAAAGATTAGGAATTTCTCTAGAATATATATTTGATATTGATTAACATCTAGTATAATATCTGGAAGAAAGGTTGTAACTTGGTAATCAAGTTCGATCCTTGGGCACTCTGATGCAAGAAGGAGATATCAAGTGAAGATGGTTGATAAGGATGTTGATGGAACGAGAATTTCACCATGGTGAGGTAAGTCTATTTCATTTATGGTTTGGTTATCTGGATAACATATCATTTTTGGCTATCAGGGAAAGGATGTTGCAGGAATGAATGATGGCAGTTGAGTAGTATTGAAGGAAGCTCAATATCTCGCACCTGGAAACTATGAAATCAAGATAAGTCCATCTTGGGATTGAAAGGTAGTTGTACGATAAGATAACTTGTAGGTCAAGGAAGATCATTTTCATAAGGAATCTATGATCAGATTGAAGATTGGAAAGGATGAATGCAATGCCTTCATGTTAAAGAAGAAAGTAATGAGTAAGAAAGATGACATGGATCTTGTCACAAGTATAAATAGTGGAGATGATTCCATGATACCTAAGTAGGGTTGATGCAAGAGATGCAAAGGAAAGAGAGATCCATGTAGCTATGGAGAACTAGTAGTTGATACTCTTATGAAGACACACTATAGACTTGTGGTGTTGGCTTCCATCATTGGAAGGAAATCTGGAATCTCCTCTAGTTTTGAGAGGGAGCAAAAAGAGTCTCCTGAAATAGGAGCACATATATATTCTCAAGATTAAGGGAGAATAAGTGTATAATCTTAGTTTTAGTGGGAGTGATATTTGATATCGAATGTGCATTCTCCTCTTCGGGTGATGAAGAGAGAATGATGGAGGATTGCATAAGCATTTGTGGTTTCCTTGAGGATATAAATTCCAAGAAAGAAAAGGGACCAACACCCTTTAAGGATGGGACAGGAATCCAAGAGAAGAGTGCTCGAAGAGGACTAGTCCCTTTACAAGTTTTCTTGGAGATTTAGATCTCCCACTCGAGGAAAATTTCCCAGCCTGCATTGTTCCTGAATCAAATTCAGCTTCTCACAAAAAAATCATTGCTTCCTCTGTAGTCATTCATTTAATTCATGGGCTTCCTGCTTGAAATCCTTCAACTTAAGTGTCCCCCCATGGAGGAATCTTTTGACAATAGGAACTACGGTTATGTTCTAGTCCAAGGTTAATGGATTGGGGTTTATGGATGCTTCAACATGTATATATATGTATTGTAACATTGAAATGAATATAATGAAAAATCAATCTGGTAGTCCCAGTTTTCGGAACTAGGGGAAAATCTCTGTGTATATCTGTTTTATGTTTTATGCTCTTGCCATTGTTTATTTTCTGCCTTTAGAATTCGTATGCAGGTAATTTCTGTACAGGGTTAAAACCTATAGTTTGATGAAAAGATATAACTAAATATAAAAAGAATATAACTAAAGATTCACAAGCATTAAGGATAAAGAAAATAAAATATAATTGCTTCCACTTTGCATTTCTAACAATTTATACAAAACATAAGGACTTCATGTGGTGTGCTCCAACAAGTTTTGTGGCACACAAATACACTAGGCTAACATGCTCTAGGTGCGAAAAAACCCACTAGCTATCTTCAAAAATTAATATCTCATGACAACCAACTCAGATTTGAGTGATTTTCATTGCTCATGGTTTCTCTCGATATCCTTTATCACCTTGAATCACCACATGTCGAAAAATTCTCATAGTTTCACACCCAAAATCTTGGGTGCAAATCCCACATGTTGGGTTCCAAGCCCAAAAAAATGATTTTGTGGCGCTCAAACCTCCAAATCGTGTATCCTATGGCTTGGAGTACCTCCCAAACTACAAATCTCAACACTCCCTCTTAGTGAGGAAGGTATTTCCAAGACAAGGAAGTTGCTCATCATCATCATCATCATTGCTCGCAACACTCCCCCAACTCTTGGCACCTAAAACTATAGCAATATTGTAGCATGGACTACACCTTTGATCCAGGTGGATGTTGGTGGCCACCCACCTATCCCATTTGGACCCCCACAACTGTCTCTTTCAGTTTTTCAGTTTCCTTAATTGTAGCACAATCGACTATTTTTAACAGTGTTTTTTTTAGCGGTTCCTGAAAACTTCTGGAGCCGTTTTGAGGCCCTAAACGATGTTTTTTGGGAAAACCGTGGGTAACATCGGTCTATCACCCATGTTGCTCTTCCCAAAGTTATAGTCCTCAGATAGATCTTTCTAGCAAGATATTGTGCGCATCAAACGGAGATCGTATGCCAAAGTTAGGACCCCGAAAAGTTGATGTACAAATTTAACCCCCTTTTTTTCCCCAGGTCCTGAACTTCCGGAGCCGTTTTGAGGCCCTAAATGGCGTTTTTTGGGAAAACTGAGAGTTGCTCTTCCAAAAGTTATAATCCTCTGATAGATCTTTCTAACAAGCTATTGTGCGCATCAAATGGAGATCGTATGCCAAAGTTACGACCTCGAAAAGTTGATGTACAAATTTACCCAAACAAGGCCCACAGTTTGGCATTTATCTTCTAGGGTTAGGTTTTTGGATGTTTAGGGTTTTCCATTGTTTCCCAACAATAAATAGGCCTTCGAGCCTCATTGTAACATAGTTCAGAGGCATGTAGCCGACACATCTCTTCTAAGAGATAAGCTACCATCGCCCTAGCTGGTTATTTCCATTTCTGTTTGTAAGCATATTTTAGTATTTTACATTAATGAAATGAAGTATTATTTTTGCTGCATATTTGTGTTTATGGTTATCTCTGTAATTTGTTGCATTCCTGTTTAATTCCGGATCAGTGGTATCAAAGCAGTCTGCTTTTTCTTTGTTCTTCTTTTCATGTCCCCAACAAGGTCGGGATATAAGGAGTTAGGGCTTGAACTGGTCGAACCTTTGCAAGACCAGCCTTGCCAATCCCGACGACCTCCCATGGTGGATGAAAAGAAAGACGAGGGTGCAGGAGATCCTATCAAAATCTTGCTCGAAGAAGCCCTCGAGCGACAAAGGAACGCGATGATGGACAGCTTTGCCCAGATCCTTCAGCGGCTACCCAGAGGTAACACATCGACTTCCAACAGCTACTCTGGAAATGCCACACCCTTTAAGGTACAAGTTAATTTTGAAATACCCATATTCGAGGGTCAAATAGACGCAAATGCAATAGATAAATGGTTAAATATGCTAGAAGGTTATTTTCTGTTCATGATTTTTCTAGTCGGGGAAAAGATTATTTTCGCTCTTCTCAAAGCAGCCCCCCACGTTAAGGACAGGTGGGAAAACTAGTGTGAGTAGAAGGATGAAAGTACGGGCTCATTATTTTCCACTGCACCCACTTGGAATTCCTTCCGGAATGCCATCAAGGACCAATACTACCTTGTCAAAAGCTATGAGGACAAATACATAAAGTGGAACACGCTGTGGCAGGGAAGGGACCAAGATGTGCCAGAGTTCACAAACATTTTTCATACCCCTCACACATAGTTGGGTATCAAGGATTTTGAGTTGCATTTGGTACTCAAATACCGCAGCTACCTACACAGATACATCCAGGAAGAGATGGAGTTCTTGAACATCTCCTCGCTCGGCATGGCATACCCATACGTTGTCAAAATCGAGTAGAAATTCAAACAGAAGAAGCGAGACTTTGGATCTGCAAATCTAAAGCAAGGGAAAGGCTTCCCCAAATCGCAGAACCAAGGACAAAGCCAAGACGGGGCAACCCAAGACAACCCGCCAAAGCCACAAGAAAAGAACAACACCACGAAGTCGAAGAAGGACACAGCAAAGTGGTGTGAGTTCCACAAGAGCCCCACTCACAACACAAGTGAGTGTTAGACCAAGCAATCGCTGGGGGCCGAGTTGAAGGCTTCACAATCAGATGCATATTCCGACCTCGAGTCAGAACCTGACAAGGGGAATGGCAAATGGAAGCAAATCATTAATGCGGAGGATAGTGCCACTGTTGCCACCGCCAAGGTCCACAAGAATGAGCCCGAAGATCCAGAGGAGGGGGAGCATCTTTTCCACTCACAGATGTGGGTGAAGGGTTCGTCACTGCAATTCATTATTGACAGTGGAAGCCAAAAGAACCTCATTTCAGCAGAGGTTGTGAAGCAGTTGGTCCTACCGACTACACCACACCCGCAGTTGTACAGTTTCGAGTGGCTTCACCAAGGATGAGATCTTCGAGTTCGCCAGCAGTGCTTCCTTCCTTGCAGCATCAAACCCTTCACAGACGAGGTATTGTGTGATGTTACACCTCTGGATGTTTGTGATGTATTATTAGGCCACCCATACTTATGGAGGCGACATGCTATGTATCAGAAGCTCTGACCACTCCGACGTGGTCCTTACAGCATTACTAAGGCTATGGGAAACAATGCTTTGGAGCACAACATTCCTCCATTCCTTCACTTGCACCGAGTGTTCAATGTGGACAACCCTCGACCATGCTTCCCACCATTCTTGGTTACATCAGAGGTTGCAGAATAGCTCACTAGGGACCGAGTTTAGCAGAATTTTCCTCATCTCATATAGGAACTCAACGCAATGGAGACCATTGCTTCCTAAAGGAGGAGGAATGATCCAGGTGGATGTTGGTGGCCACCCACTTATCCCACTTGGACCCCCACAATTGTCTCTTTCGGTTTCCGCAATTGTAGCGCAAATTTATTTATTTATTTATTTTACCGGGTCCTGAACTTTCAGAGCCATTTTGAGGCCCTAAACGACGTTTTTTGGGAAAACCGGGAGAAACCTGGGCCTTTTATTCCTCGGATAGATATTTCTAACGAGCTATTATGCATGTCAAATGGAGGTCGTATGCTAAAGTTACGACCCAGGGAATTTGATGTGCCAATTTACCCAAACAGGGCCCATAGTTTAGCGTTTCACCTTCTGGGGTTAGGTTTTTGGATGTTCAGGGTTTTCCATTGTTTCTCAACAATAAATAGGCCTTCGAGCCTCATTGTAACACAGTTTAGAGGCATGTAGCTGCCACATCTCTTCTCAGAGATAAGCTACCATCGCCCTTGCTGGTTATTTGCATTTCCGTTTGTAAGCATATTTCAGTATTTTACATTAATGAAATGAAGTATTATTTCCACTACATCTTTGTGTTTATGGTTATCTCTGTAATTTGTTGCGTTCTTGTTTAAATCTGGCTCAATGGTATCAAAGTGATCTGCTTTCTCTCTATTTTTCTTTGCATGTCCCAATCGAGGTCAGGATATAAGGAGTTAAGGCTTGAACTAGTTGAACCTTTGCAAGACCAGCCTTGCAAATCCCGACGGCCTCCCATGGCTGATGAAAAGAAAGATGAGGGGGCAGGAGATCCTATCAAAATATTTCTCGAAGAAGCCCTTGAGCGACAAAGGAATGCGATGATGGACAGCTTTTCCTAGATCCTTCAGCGGCTACCCAGAGGCGACGCATCAGCTTCCAACAACTACTTTGGAAACGCCACACCCTTTAAGGTACAAGTTAATTTTGAAATACCCATCTTCGAGGGTCAAATAGATGCAGATGCCGTAGATAAATGGTTAAATCTACTAGAAGGGTATTTTTCTGTTCATGATTTTTCTAGTCGGGAAAAGATTATTTTCGCTCTTCTCAAAGCAGCCCCCCACGTCAAGGACTGGTGGGAAAACTACTGCGAGCAGAAGGATGAAAGTACGGGCTCACTATTTTCATCCAGGCCCACTTGGAATTCCTTCTGGGATGCCATCAAGGAGCAGTACTACCCTGTCAAAAGCTATGAGGACAAATACATAAACTAGACCACACTATGGCAGGGAAGGGACCAAGATGTGCCAGAGTTCACAAACATTTTTCATACCCTTCGCACGCAGTTGTGTATCAAGGATTTTGAGCTGCATTTGGTACTCAAATACAATGGCTGCCTACACAGATACATCCAGGAAGAGATGGAGTTCCTGAACATCTCCTCGCTCAACACGGTGTACTAATACGCTGTCAAAATCGAGCAGAAGTTCAAACAGAAGAACCGAGACTTTGGATCTACAAATCTGAAGCAAGGGAAAGGCTTCCCCAAATCATAAAACCAAGGACAAAGCCAAGACGGGGCAACCCAAGACAACCCGCTGAAGCCACAAGAAAAGAACAACACCATGAAGTCGAAGAAGGACACAGGAAAGTGGTGTGAGTTCCATAAGAGCCCCACTCACAACACAAGTGAGTGTCAAACCAAGCAGTTGCTGGTGGTCGAGTTGAAGGCTCAAAATCAAATGCATGTTCTGACCCCAAGTCAAAACCCAACAAGGGGAATGGCAAAGGGAAGCAGATCATTGACACGGAGCCCAGCGCCACTGTTGCCACCACCAAGGTCCAGAAGAATGAGCCCAAAGGTCCAGAGGAGGGGGAGTTTCTTTTCCACTCACAGATGTAGGTGAAGGGTTCGCCACTGCAATTCATTGTTGACAGTGGAAGCCAAAAGAACCTCATTTCAATAGAGGTCATGAAGTGGTTGGGCCTACCAACTACACCACACCTGTAGCCATACAATATCTGGTGGCTTCACCAAGGACGAGATCTTCGAGTTCGCCAACAGTGTCACCTTCCCTACAACATCAAACCCTTCATAGACAAAGTATTGTGTGATGTTACACCTCTAGATGTTTGTGATGTATTATTAGGCCACCCATACTTATGGAGGCGACATGTTGTGTATGAGTCAAGGCCTGGCGCTGTTATTATTTCTTTGGGTAATTCATTATACAGCATACCGGGGGTAGCCCCACCTACCACCACCTCTTTGATCACTGCTAAGAAAGGCAACAAGCTCATCTCACAGACTAGGAAATTTATTTTCTGTCTGATTCGCTCCCAAAATAAGGGGAAGATCATCGCCACATCCATGATCCCCACAAAGGGTTCCTCCACGTAACAACAGCAACACAGGGATACAGTCATGAAAGAACACATGAACAACTTATCCTCACCTACAGGGTTACCACACAAGCTTAAGGTGGGCAACAAAGTCTGGTTGCATCTGCAGGAAAAACGCCTTACAAGAGCCCATCAAAAGCTTCGACCACTCTGACATGGTCCTTACAACATTACCAAGGCTATGGGAAACAATGCTTTGGAGCACAACATTCCTCCATTCCTTCGCTTGCACCAAATGTTCAATGTGGACCACCCTCGACCATCCTTCCCACCATTATTGGTTACATCAAAGGTTGTAAAAGAGCTCACTAGGGACCAAGTTCAGCAGAAGTTTCCTCATCTCATGGAGGAACTCAACGCAACGGGGAACATTGCTTCCTAAGGGAGGAGGAACGATCCAGGTAGATGTTGGTGGACACCCACCTATCCCACTTGGACCCTCACAACTGTCTCTTTCAAACGGAGATCGTATGCCAAAGTTACGACCCTAGGAAGTTGATGTGCCAATTTACCCAAATGGGGCCCACAGTTTGGCGTTTCATCTTCTAGGGTTAGGTTTTTGGATGTTTAGGGTTTTCCATTGTTTCCCAACAATAAATAGGCCTTCGATCCTCATTGTAACACAGTTCAGAGGCATGTATCCACCACATCTCTTCTCATTGAAAAGCTACCATCACCCTAACTGGTTATTTTCGTTCTTGTTTGTAAGCATATTTTAGTATTTTACATTAATGAAATGAAGTATTATTTCTGTTGCATCTTTGTGTTTATGGTTATCTTTGTAATTTGCTGCGTTCCTGTTTAAATCCAGATCAGTGGTATCAGAGTAGTCTGCTTTTTCTCTGTTTTTCTTTGCATGTCGCCAACGAGGTAGAGATATAAGGAGTTAGGGCTTGAACTGGTCGAACCTTTACAAGACCACCTCTCAAATCCCGACAGCCTCCCATGGCGGATGAAAATAAAGACGAGGGGGCAGGAGATCCTATCAAAATCTTGCTCGAAGAAGCCCTCGAGCGACAAAGGAACACAATGATGGACAGCTTTGCCCAGATCCTTCAGTGGCTACCCAGAGGCGACGCATCAGCTTCCAACAGCTACTTTGGAAACGACACACCCTTTAAGGTACACTTTAATTTTGAAATACCCATCTTTGAGGGTCAAATAGATGCAGATGTCGTAGATAAAATGTTAAATCTGCTAGAAAGGTATTTTTCTGTTCATGATTTTTCTAGTCGGGAAAATATTATTTTCGCTCTTCTCAAAGCAGCCCCCCATGTTAAGGACTAGTGGGAAAACTACCACGAGCAGAAGGATGAAAGTACAGACTCACTATTTTCAGCCGCACCCACTTGGAATTCCTTTCGGGATGCCATCAAGGAGCAATACTACCCTGTCAAAAGCTATGAGGACAAATACATAAAGTGGACCATGCTGTGGCAGGGAAGGGACCAAGATGTGCCAGAGATCACAAAAATTTTTCATACCCTTCGCACACAATTGGGTATCAAGGATTTTGAGCTACATTTGGTACTCAAATACGATGGCTACCTACACAAATACATCCAGGAAGAGATGGAGTTCCTGAACATCTCCTCGCTCGGCATGATGTATCGATAAACTGTCAAAATCAAGCATAAGTTCAAACAGAAGAAGTGAGACTTTGGATCTGTGAATCTGAAGTAAGGGAAAGGCTTCCCCAAATCGTAGAACCAAGGACAAAGCCAAGACGGGGCAACCCAAGACAACCCACCGAAGCAACAAGAAAAGAAATAACACCACGAAGTCAAAGAACACAAGAAAGAACAACATCACGAAGCTGAGTTGAAGGCTTCAGAATCAGATGCATGTTTCGATACCGAGTCAGAACCCAACAAGGGGAATGGAAAAGGGAAGCAGATCATTGATGCGGAGCCCAACACCACTATTGCCATCGCCAAGGTCCAGAAGAATGAGCTCAAATATCCAGAGGAAGGGGAGTGTCTTTTCCACTCATAGATGTGGGTGAAGGGTTCGCCGCTGCAATTCATTGTTGACAATGGAAGCCAAAAGAACCTCATTTCAGCAGAGGTCGTGAAGCAGTTGGGCCTACTGACTACACCACACTCGCAGTCCTACAGTATCGGGTGGTTTCACTAAGGACGAGATCTTCGAGTTCGCTAGCAGCTTTGCCTTCCCTACAACATCAAACCCTTCACAAATGAGGTATTATGTGATGTTACACCTCTGGATGTTTCTGATGTATTATTATGCCACCCATACTTATGGAGGTGACATGCTATGTATGAGTCAAGGCCTCGCACTGTTATTATTTCTTTGGGTAATTCATTATACAGGATACCAGAGGTAGCCCCACCTACCACCACCTCTTTGATCACTGCTAAGAAATGCAACACGCTCATCTCACAGATTAGGAAATTTATTTTCTGTTTGATTCGCTCCCAAAGTAAGGGGAAGATGGTCGCCACATCCATGACCCCCGTGAAGGGTTCCTCTATGCAGCAATAGCAACAGATGGATACGGTCATGAAAGAACACAAGAACAACTTCTCCTCACCTACAGGGGTACCACACAAGACTAGGTTGGCAACAAAGTCTGGTTGCATCTGCAGAAAGAATGCTTTACAAGAGCCCATCAGAAGCTCTGACCACTCCGACATGGTCCTTACAGCATTACCAAGGCTATGGGAAGTAATGCTTTGAAGCACAATGTTCCTCCATTACTTCGCTTGCACTGAGTGTTCAATGTGGACCGCCCTCAACCATGCTTCCCACCATTATTGGTTACATCAGAGGTTGCAGAA
>Ga0181464_1000879_pt1 | contig 14265 bp, 11 predicted proteins | sample InSIn2gowninarea_FD_119074 | JGI IMG/M metagenome (GOLD analysis project Ga0181464, IMG submission 119074) | Clean room microbial communities from NASA Spacecraft Assembly Facility at Jet Propulsion Laboratory, Pasadena, California, USA -... ...
ATTGTGCAACCGTACCTCGATGATCTCCCTGTTCATTCTTTATGTCGAGCTGATCACCTCGTTCATCTATGTGCAATTTTTATGAGGTGTCGGCATTATAGGATACGGTTGAACCCACACAAATGTGTCTTCTGCATTGAAGTGGGACGATTACTAGGTTTTGTAGTTTCCAAAGCCGGCATTCGCGTTGATCCCTCGAAAGTAGAGGCTATCATCAAGTTGCCTCCACCTTCGAGTCTCCGCCAACTCCAAAGTTTGCAAGGGAAAGCAAATTTTTTACATCGATTCATACCTAACTACGCCGAGGTCACCAAGGGTTTTACCCGGTTGTTGAAACAAAATGTTCCATATTATTGGGATGAGATCGCTCAAGGATCTTTTGATGCGCTTAAGCACGCGTTGACCCATGCAACGTTGCTGCATCCTCCCGACTACAACCAGGATTACTTCTTGTACCTCGCCGCCTCACATTCCACCATTGGAATGGTCTTAGTTCAGGAGGATGAATCCGAAACGGAACATGTGATACATTATCTTAGTCGGACACTGAACCCTACTGAGCTAAAATATTCGCATGTGGAAAAGTTGGCATTGGCGGCCGTTCAAGCTGTCCAGAGATTTCGTCACTACATTCTTCTCCGCAAAACTACAGTAATTTCTGATTGCAACCCCATGATCTATATTTTGACAAAACAACTCCTAGGGGGCAAGTACTCCAAATGGATCGTTATCCTGTAGGAGTTTGACTTGGAGTTTGAGAAATCCAAGTCTAAGAAATCTTTAATTTTCGTGGAATTGATGTGTGATTTCCCGCGTGTTGACACGGAGACTGTGGCAGAGGTACCCATTGCGGATGACTCTTTGTTTCTTATCAGCACTGTAGATCCGTGGTATGGGGATATAATCATCTATCTCCAAACCCAATCCTTTCGGCCCGAACTTTCAAAGTCACAACGTCAGAAAATTCGTTTCCAATCCCAACCATACAAAATCATTGGAGATACTCTTTATCGTCGTGGGGTGGATACGGTTTTTCGACGTTGTTTAATCCATGAAGAGGCTGAAAGGGTTCTAAATGACTGTCACTCTAGAGCGTGTGGCGGTCATATGTCTGGGTATGCCGTAGCCCAGAAGCTATTGCACGCTGGCTACTTCTGGCCGTCTTTGTTTAAAGACTGTATTACAGCGGTCCGAAAATGCCACAACTGTCAGGTGTTTGATCGAAAGATGTGCGCACCACCTGCTCCTCTCCACCCTATAATTGCTGTTGGGCCTTTCTCTAAATGGGGTATCAATTTTATCACTTGTAACCCTCACTCGGCCGGGGGGCATGCGTATATCATCCTTGCGGTTGATTATTTTACTAAGTGGGCCGAGGCGATGCCTACATTCGAAGCAGACAGCAAGACAGCTGCAATTTTCATGTTCAATCATATTATTGCTAGGTTTGGTGTCCCACAAGCGATAATCACTGACCATGGGCGCCATTTTCGAAATATCATGATGACAGAACTGACAGGCCAGCTTGGTTTGCGACATGATAGCTCAACTCCATATTATCCACAAGCCAACGGTCTGGTTGAGTCCATCAACGAAGTTCTCGTTATCATGATCCGACGAATCATTGGGATTCATCGGTCGAATTGGCACAACATGTTATTTTCAGCGCTTTGGGCATATAGAACCTCAGTGAAAACATCAACAGGGTTCACTCCTTTCCAACTAGTTTATGGTTTGGAAGCTGTGTTACCCATTGAATACGAAATCCCGTCATTGCAAATGGCCATCGAATTGCTCCCAGTGACTTCCGAAGAGGAGAAACGTTTGTTATACTTAGCGCAATTAGATGAGACTCGACGTAATGTTGCGTTAGCAATCGAGGCTCACGCGAAACGAATGAAAGCTCAGTATGATCGAGACGTGACTCCGCGAAATTTTTCGGAAGGAGACCTAGTGTTGTTATATGATCAAGCTAACGATAAGCTAGGTGCTGGGAAATTAGTCCCTATGTGGCATGGGCCCTATATTGTCAAGCAAAAGCTAGCAAAAGGGGCCTATGAGCTGGTGGACTTTGACGGGGACTCTTTCGGTAAACCCAGAAATGGTCTTTACCTAAAGAGGTATTATGCGTAAATGTTGGGAATGGAGATTTTATTTAGATTAGGTTTTGCTTTCTAGCTAGTGTGTTTGGTAGTTTAGACAGTGTGCTTAGTTTAGAGAGTGTGTTTGAGTGTGTTTTTGTCGTTATTCTAGCTCATTTTGGTTTTACTTGTATGGCAGATGTCGACGCCTCATCAAACATACATTGGATTCGCTGATGGTGCTTGTCGTAGTACACGGAATATCTCTTCCGTAGCTTGGGTTATTTATTCGCCCTCTGACGAGTTAGTTTCTTTGCATGGGGTGAGCCTCGGTCAAACGACAAACAACATTGCAGAATACAGTGCAGTGATTGAATTATTGTCTGAGTCAATTTCATTTGGGATTCGGCATTTGATCATCAGGTTGGATTCTGAACTCGTTGTATTACAATTGAATAGAGTTTATGCCATTAGAAATCCAGTGTTACTTAGGTTATTTTTGAGAGTGCGTCTCTTGGAACGTGAATTTGATTATATTGAATATCAGCATATTCCAAGGTCTTTAAATACATTAGCAGATGCAATTGCGTCTCAGATGTTAAATAGACATTTGCGTTAATCATACATGTACATTTATAAACGTTTCATCACATATGTTTAACAGAATGAGCCGGTAATAATGATATATATATAGATAGAAGTGTGTCAAAAATATACATCGTCATCGATCATAGGCTGAAAAACACCTTATGATCGGCAAAAATGATAGAGTACAAAAAACAAAATGCCGTATGTGGCTACAATGTCCAACCAATCACTGGTGGTGATCTCTGTAAGATACCACTGTGCGAGCCACCCTACATAGGAACCTCCTAAAGGGTCCTGGGACGCAGACTACATAGCGCTGAAGCCGGACTGGAATGTCGTCTAGAGTTGTCTCTGGTATGTCTGCTGTAAGGCACTCTAGATCATGCTCTAGCTCGGCCAAAGTCTCTGTTGCCTCATCCTGTGGGGCTGGAACTGGCGCAACTGGTACTCTCCTGTTGAATGGCCGGAGGTTGGCCGGACGCTGTGGGCCCACATCTGCATTTTGAAAATTATCACTGTTAGTTTTGAGACGATATAAAAACATAAAAAATATATATATAATTTGAAAAACTTGTGAAACATGAAGTTACTTGTGTCGTCCCACTGTTCTCCCGCTGGAAGAACCATGTCTGGATCACCTCTGAAATCAACTCCAGCATACGGGAAATCCTGAATCGCAAATATTTGGCTTTCTAGCCAGCGGAAGTACTCAGGTGTGAATCGAACGACCCTCGCCCCCTCGTCAGGGTGGCGGGCCATCACAGTAACCCAGCGTGTCAGCTTGGGCTCTCGGGGACCCAAAATCTCAACTGTAAGATGCTGAGGGACTAGCATCGGTACTCTCTCTAGAGCAAAGGATACAACTAGAGGCCCATATCCAAAGGTCTTCAGTTGTCCATTCTTCGCCCTGGTCAATTGGCCCTTCATGTTGGCCAATACCGCATCGCACCAGTTGAAGATGGTGCCTCGATAACAGTCAATGGCCATCCTCATTTGGGACCCAGTAGCAAGATGTAAGGTGGCTGCGCCGCAGAGTCTAGTCATGGTGAAAGCAATAACCATAAGCTCTCGGGATCGGATGGTGTTGATCTCAATGCCTTTCTCCTGGTTTTGAGTATTGTAATACTCTAGTCGGAGGCTAGCAAAGGACTGGCCACCTAGCCTAGTCCCGAACAGAGTAAGGTGATCGCCCCTCTTGGGCAAGCCAGTAAGAAAGTAAATATCGAAAGGCTCAATCTCTAACTGATGCCCTCCTATATAGAAGCACTGATCCTGTACGTGCCACCGTTGAACCAACCACTCCAGGAAAGGTACTTGGGCCCTCATGCCAGCAATGGCCCAATATTTATACAAGCCACATGCTTTCAGGGCATCAATGGAAGGCTGATCGTTCACTGCAACCAAATCGACGTCCTCGTGTTCCCTCTCCCACCAATCTAGCATGGTGTACTACCTATACACCATAAATCATCAATTAGAATCCATAAAATCAAGTTTCAATGGTGGTTTTTGGACTATGGGGTTTGGGAATCCGTGCTTTGCGGGGTACGCACCCCGCTTTCAGAAACAGTGCGTGGGTACACACCTGGGGCTGAAGGCGGGCTGCGTACCCCGACCTTTTCTCCAATGGAGAAAAATTCGGGGTACGCAGGTGCCCTTTGGGCCACCTGCGTACCCCGTGAGGCGGCCCTAGAAAAAGGGAATGCCCCAAAATCCAAAAATAAAGCCTAAATTTAAAAACTAATCCGATGAAAATGAAGAGGAGGATGTCGGAAAATACCTGGAGGTGACGGCGCTCGATTCTGACGGTCAGATTTTCCGCAGCGTCCACGGGAAATTTTCTTGTCAAAAGCCCTTTGCTCTCCCTCAACAGTAAAATGGTAAAATGACATGGTAAAACTCTTTTTATTGGTTTTTTGGATGAATGAATGCTCAGTTTGTTTATTTTTCACCATGAAAGGATGTTTTTCAGTATATTTTTGCCTATATCAAATAGGTATGAGTGACGTGTTGTTTTTGTGCAGGATAAAGGATCTGCAGGGTAAAATTTCATCATTTTTTGCAAACCAAACCTCAGTGTCATCTTTTAAGCCCTTTTCTGACTCCTAAAAAATGAAAAGATTGCCGAGCGTCTCTTTTGCACTCGTTAAAACGGAATCAAAAGATGGTCCTCTTAGAGCTCTTTTCTGACCGTAAAAACACGAAAAGATTGCCGGATTTTTGTCGTTTCAAATTCGATATTGGAAATAAAACAACGTGCCCTGGATCGCTTTTTACTTTTCAGGTCAGAGGCACTAATCATGAAAGTACTCCTTGGTCGCAAGATCAAGCGGTTCTCTCGAGTATTATTTTATACTTTTTTGGGCTTGGGAGACACAACTTTACGAAAAAGTTCAACCTGGAGTCTTCTTAAGTTTTTCAGACTCTCTAAAATTGAAAAACGCCAAGTTTCTCCTATACTGGACTCGTTAAAATTTCACAGTAAAGGACCTGTTCGATTACAAACAGGAATGGACCACTCCTTCTTAGGGTTCGAATCTAAACTAAGTTGGACTCATCCGAAGGATGAGCTTATAATCAAGCATATGTTATCCTCCTCAAGCTTGTAAAAAATAAAGAGGTACTTGCCAGAAATGGTGGGGGAAAAGAGAGAAGAATGAACTTATTTGATATCCTCAGTTACAAAAGAACCTTATCACCACTCTTGAACACAACACTCTTTCATACACCTGGGTTGGGTAATCCTTTGTCTCAGAAGTTGATCAAACATGATTGAAAGCCTTCGAATATTTCTGGGTATTAACTTTGGGTCATTTGTCGCCAAGCCATCTGTGGTGTCGTTACGTGTTCAAGAGAATGCTGCAAATCAAACCATTCATCTGCAAAATACTTGTCATCCATTTCGACCATCCCTGAGTCAGTCCTTACAGCTTCGTTTCTTCAACTTGATCTAAGATTTCGCGTTGTGGGCTTGCCTATGACGGGTCGCTTTCTATCGACATCAGCACATTATCTAGAAAGATGACCTAGAAATCATCAGTACCTAGAGGTCTGCATGCATCAATGGCAGATTTCTCGCCTTTTACGACAGTTTACATCATTGACTTTCGATCAAAGGATTCCATGACGTGTTCGACATCAAAACATCTATTCACATTTCACGGGTTGTACTGAGTGCTTTGAGAACCATTGACATCACTGGTGGTCTCTCTCACACTTGTTAACAGTTTACATCATTGACTGGTAATCAAGTGGTTTCTACCATGTTCGACATCAAATCATTTATACACATGGATATAATCGTACTATTTCGGGAAGCAGAAATGAAGACCCTGGATCTAGTTTCCATCATCCAGGCTGTGAGGAATTTTGTATTCATTATATAGTAGACTAATCATAAACAGATGGCTGCGTCCATACTGCATCTACATAAGTCTATGATTGTAATGCGAAATCATTCCTGTATCAGAGCAGTAGTTAGTTCATTAGTTAAAGTTTTCAATCTGAGTATGGGAATGCCTACCTCAGCGATGATATGAGCTTATATATGTATTTTGTGTTGAATAATTGCAGGTTCTGACCGGGCTCTCCGCAAGATTCTCTATGAAATGATAAATTCCTTCACCCTTCCTAGATGATTTGAAACCCTAATCTAATATAGGCTTCGCACTTTAGGGGGAAATCTGTTACACTAAAAATTGTCACCATGACTATCTGCAGTAGTATGGCTCTATCAACAGTCATACAATCCTCCTAAGCAAGCCTTATACCTCTGCTCATCATGTCAAATTCCAAAAATGAAGAGAAAGTCCTTATAAAGTCAAATATCTCTGGGTACACAGGTTCTCTTAGCTTTTCCTGCAGGTACGCACCTCAAGTTCATAAAAGCTGCGTACTTGTACACTCTGTAAGTAAAGGATAGGGTGCGTACCCCTGTAAAGGTCAAAAGGCGCAAGTTCTACTCTAAAAAAGTTACTTGTGGTTACATCTAGAACATTCTAGAGGTCGGTTTGATGTGTATTGAGTGCCTCCAGATGGTTCATGCATCCCTAAGATAGAGGAGCTTATCCCATGAAGAGGGGAGCTATCCCATGGAAGGAGGGACTTATCCCATCCATGGTGGACCTGAATAACTTCCTCTACAACACTATAAATACAGGCATTGGGCCAGAAGGAGGGGAGGTTGAAAGTTAAAGATTCATATGGGTAGATGCTGCTGGAATTAGGACTCCCTTGTAGAGGCTTGTGAGGAGAGATTCCCACCCTTTCTTGTCTCTTTTGGAAGTGGGTGAGCTGATCAGAGTAATGGAGAATTCTTGTTGGACCCTGGGAGGAGCTTGCACAATACCAAGGCTCAGGTTGTAAAGTTCCTTTGTTTCCTATTAATGCAAATTAGTCCATTCTTCTCAATAACTTGTCTTTTATGAGTTGTTTCATGTGTTCCTTGGTCTACATGTTAAATATGTTTTATTATATGAGAAATACAAGTGCTATTTAATCGTTTGGTTGTTAGTGGTTGCAGGATTCGAAGTGAAGGAGGAGCTCATCCGGATCGGCGAAGTTGGACTACTACAACAGCGTTGGAACAAGGTAGGATCTAAAAGCTTGTGTTCTTATATTTTAAAAGTCATATTTAGAGAAGGATTGCTCTTGTTTGTTTTGTTTGTCATCGGAAACTTGTTAGTTTCTGGGGAGGTCCGCTTTGTCTGCAAAGTAGACTTATCCCGCGTGACAACCCTGGATTTTTTCTATTGGAATCCAGGCTACGATTTTGTGGATTATTATGATTCTTAGATGACTCATTCACTGGATGGCTGCGACCATGCATGAGTCTATTCATCGATCCTCACTGGATGGCTATGCCCATACCCTGGATCTAGATTATTGTGTACTCTATTATGGATGGCTGCGCCCATACCACATATATCATGTACTTGAGATATCAGTTGTACTTCTCTACGCAAGTTCTCCAACGGCGGTGTTTTCAGTTGCACGTGTTCTTGTAAAGAATTTCACCCCTCTCTCTCTCGGGCCTCATGCTTTAGGGAGCATCTGTTACACAACAATTTGTCACCGTTTGTCACCATCCCTGCTACCCCTTTCCTGCACATTGGAGGATTCATTCCAGGACTTGTGAGAAGTGACATAACCTGAAACCACTTGCACTATATTCCTCTAAGTATGAACTTTACATGCCTTGAAGAGACCTTCTGCAGAATACCCATAAAAATAGCCCTTTTTCCATTAGTGCGGGTCCACAGTGTAACAGTCGTGCCAATGGGGGAAATCCACCAAAGAGGGCGCGCCAGTTGGTGCTTTGTCTTAGAGTCGCAGTCGCGCCAACCCAGTTGGGTAAAGTTTTTAACAAACAAACTTCTGAAGGTTCTCCGTAACCCATTCATCAACTGAATCTATGTTGAGCTAGGATGGTTTGGCTTCGAATCTCCATAGGAGGGAAGTAGTTTTCCACCTCTCATGGAAGCTTCTTAATGATAAAGCCAATCCCATGGATGTTGTGGTTGATCTTATCTCTTTCCCCTCCATCTATAAAAGCTTGTCCTCATGTCTTTGGTAAGCTAGTGCTAGTGATACTAAGAATTCCACAAGTCCAAAGAGATTAATGTTGCAAGAGCCTTCTTTGCACCCATAAGGCCAAATCTAAGTGAGGAGATTCTTGTAACCAAAGAGAGAGAGGCTTTCTTCCCATCCCAAAGCTTTGCAAGACATGTGTTGCTAACCACCCAACCAAAGGAGGATTTGACGTCAGAACTATGGTTGTATTCTTCTTTGTTGTTTATCAATAATAGATTACTATCATTATGGTTCCACTCTCATTGTCTTTTGTAATGATGTTTGAGTTATATCTTTTTTGACTGGTATATAATTGCATCAATTGGATTTTATTCTTGTATTTGTGTTGTTCTTTGCATGTGCATGTGTCCATTCATGGAGATCGTGGGGATCGTGACCAGCCAGAGCAAAGGAACGAGAGTGGCGACTCTTCTATGAATATTAGCGTTGGAATCCAAGTAGGCTCTCATCATCCACCTTTAATTTGCTATTAGGAACTTGCGTGATAGCATTGTTTGATTGTTGCTAGACCTGGTCTGGGCTAGTAGGGATCGCCTCTGTCTGCAGAGGGGATTTACCTCCATGACCTCTGCTCATTTGATGTCAAATAATGCTAAGTCCACTGTCGTGCCACCGATATGTTCAAGATAAGTTGACCTCTGCAAAATAACAACCTCCCTCTGATAACTCACATAATTCTGATTCACCACAACATTCTTCCTCTGTCTCGTGTCAATGATGTGGGAAACACTATGGCCCACCTTCGATCAAGGTCACTTCCTGTCGACTTCAGCTCATTATCCAGGAAGCTGATCTAGAGACTCCTTTCTAGTGCTTTGGAGCCTGCATGCCTCAATGGCAGGTTCTTCATGTTCGACAAGAGGTTTTCATCATTGGCCTCCGATCGAATGATTCTACAGGTGTTCGACGCCAGCTCACTGATTCGCACGCCGTAGATTGTACCTGTAGTACCTTGAGGGCCATTGTCATTATTGGTGGTACCTCTCACATCTGTTAACAGCTTTCATTATTGGCTAGTAATCCAACATTGTTCATGCATGTTCGACTTCAACTCATGTATTCGCATGCTTGAACTTGTACTTTGTTCGGGTCGGGATGGAGCGCAAGACCCTGGATTTTGTCTATTGGAATCCAGGCTGCGATTTTGTGGACTATTATGATTATTACATGACTCATTCACTGGATGGCTGTGACCATGCCTGAGTCTATTCATCGATCCCCACTGGATGGCTGCGCCCATACCTTGGATCTAGATTATTGTGTACTCTGTTATGGATGGATGCGCCCATACCACATATATCATGTACTTGAGATATCAGTTGTACTTCTCTACGCAGGTTTTCCGGTGGTGGTTCGCGCGTGTTCTTGTAAAGAATTTCACCCCTCTCTCTCTCTCAGGCCTCATGCTTTAGGGGGCATCTGTTACATAGTAATTTGTCAACGTTTGTCACCGTCCCTGCTACCCCTCTCCTGCACGTTGGAGGATTCATTCCAGGACCTGTGAGAAGTGACATAACCTGAAAACACTTGCACTATATTCCTCTAAGTATGAACTTTATATGCCCTGAAGAGACCTTTTGCAAAATACCCATAAAAAGACCCCTTTTTCCATTGGCGCGGTTCCACGGTGTACTACTCGCGCCAATGGGGAAATCCTCAAAAGAGGGCGCGCCAGTTGGCACTCTGTCTCAGAGTTGCAGTCGTGCCAACCCAGTTGGGCAAAGTTTTTAACAAACAAAGTTTCGAAGGTTCTCCCTAACCCATTCATCAACTGAATCTATGTTGAGTTGGTATGGTTTGGCTTCGAATCTCCATAGAAGGGAAGTGGTTTGCCACCTCTCATGGAAGCTTCTTAGTGATAAAGCCAATCCCATGGATATTGTGGTTGATCTTATCCCCTTCCCCTCTATCTATAAAAGCTTGTTCTTTTTCTTTGAGCAGGCTAGTGATAGTTCCAGCATAGTGCTAGTGATACTAAGAATTCCAGAAGTCCAAGAGATTGAAGCTGCAAGAGCCTTCTTTGCACCCATAAGGCCAAATCTAAGTGAGGAGATTCTTGTAACCAAAGAGAGAGAGGCTTGTTTCCCATCCCAACAAGCTTTGCAAGACATGTGTTGCTGATCACCCAGCCAAAGGAGGATTTGACATCAAAACTATGGTTGTATTCTTATTTGTTGTTTATCAATAATAGATGACTATCATTATGGTTCCACTCACATTGTCTCTTGTAATGATGTTTGAGTTATATCTTTTCTGACTGATATATAATTGCATCTATTGGATTTTATGCTTGTATTTGTGTTGTTCTTTACATGTGCAGGTGTCCATTCATAGAGATCGTGGGAATCGTGACCGGCCAAAGCAAAGGAACGAGAGCGGCGACTCTTCTATGAATAAATAGTGCTGGAATCCAAGTAGGCTCTTATCATTCACCTTTGATTTGCAATTAGGAACTTGCGTGATAGCATTGTTTGATTGTTGCTAGACCCGATCTGGGCTAGTAGGGATCGCCTCTGTCCGCAGAGGGGATTTACCTCCACAACAAGGGTAATCCTTGTAAGTTTCTTTTCCTCCGCTTAATTATATGCTTAAACTCAGTGAGTGTTCTCACTTGAGCTGAGGTCACAAAGCTGGAGCTAAATCTGCCCTACCTGTGGGAGGACAAGAGAGAGCAAAGCAAGTTCGAGCGATGCCACACAAAGCTCACATCAACTAATGCCGACTGCCCATCCAAGGGGACAAGATCACCGCTCGCCGACGCACGCCAGGAAACATCACCTGAGGTATTTCAACCGATAGCACCGCATGGGGCACGGACGACCAGCTCCGCTGCTCCCTAGCATATTGCAGGGAGCGCGCTTGAATGGGATGTGACGTCCAGACAGACATGCCCTCGACTGAGGCCTCGGGCACAAATTGCGTTTAAAAAATCGATGATTCACGAGATTCTACAATTCACACTAAGTATCGCATTTCACTACATTCTTCATCGTAACAAGAGCCGATATATCCGTTGCTGAGAGTCGTTTCCATGTATTACCGAAAAATCGACCACAACAGTGAATAGGGGCACCCCCCACAACAAATGTAAGGCTAAGCTAAGGGGCAAAAGGAGGAAAAATGCATGACAGAAAGAGAAACAAAGGTGTCTAACCCCCTCACAGGGGGAGGCTCGAATAGAGGACAATCTCCCTCAGCCCCATGCCCTCGCAGAAAGGGGGGAAATGCATGGAACAATGATCGAGAAGGACTAGGGTGGCCACCCCCGGAGCTCGCACTACTTTTAGTCCTTCCCCAACACTAGCCCACAACAATTCCCCCTTTTCTTCATAAATCTAGGGACCCCAAAAGGAAGAAAAGGGTAGAAAACAAGGTGAAAGAAATAGAGATCAAACGTGGCTACTAGCTCAAGCCTCCCAAGCCCTGTGCCTTCAAAAAAAGGGGGGAATTGAAGGGAACGATGATTGAGAAGGACTAGGGTGGCCACGCTGGGAGCTTGCACTATGTTTCGTCCTTCCGAAACACTAATCCACAACAATCCCGCCTTTTCTCCATAAAGCTAGGGGCCACGAGGAAGAAGGGAAGAAAACAACAACCATGGCTACTGGCTCACAAGGGGAGGCTTCAAACAGAGAACAAGCTTCCGCAACCCCGTGCCTTCACAAAAAGGGGGGAATTGCAGTGGACGATGATAAAGAAGGACTAGGGTGGCCACCCCGGGAACTCACACTACTTTTCGTCCTTCCCGAACACCAATCCACAACAATCCCACCTTTTCTTCGTAAAGCTAGGGGTCGAAAGGAAGAAGACAACACGAAAGAAAGAGAGATATCAAATGCATCTACCGGCTCATAGGGGGGAGGCTAAAATATAGAACAAGCTTCCCCACCCCCGTGCCTTTGCAAAAAGTGGGGGAACTGCAGGGGACAACGATCGAGAAGGACTAGGGTGGCCACCCTCGGAACTCGCACTACTTTTCATCCTTCCTAAACACCAATCCACAACAATCCCACCTTTTCTCCAGAAAGCTAAGGGGCCAAAAGCAAGAAGGGAAGAAAACAACATGAAAGCAAGAGATATCAAACGTGGCTACCGGTTCACAAGGGGAGGCTCAAACAGAAAACAAGCTTCCCAAATCCCTTGCCTTCGGAAAAATGGGGGGAACTGCAGGGGATGGTGATTGAGAAGGACTAAGGTGGCCACCCTGGGAAATCACACTGCTTTTCGTCCTTCCCAAACACCAATCCACAACAATACCACCTCTCCTCCGTAAAGCTAGGGGAAAAAGGAAGAAGGGAAGAAAAAAACACCAAAGAAACAAAGATCCCAAGAAAAGAGAGAAGCTCAACAACACGCTGAGTAGATGTCCGCTAACCAAAAAGAACTCAAACAAGGCACCCAATCAAAAAGTGTCCCAACTCTTCACACCCTCCCACATACATTCAGCACAAGACCCTTCCAGCTTTACAACATAGCAAACAACCAAGCAAATAAATAACAACCTAAAATTGACCAATAGAAAAGACAAGGGCCACGATGAGACCAGTTTCTGGAGCATGTCATTGAGAGGCAAACAACCCCCCAACCCAGCGGTAGAAGGCTTCAAACGACAAATACACTGTTGCTAATAACAAAAACCCACCTCGCTAGTGCACCCCTCCGTGTACAAAACACCCAGCAACCTTTCCAGCGAGAAAGCCAATGGGGGTCAAAGAATCAAACTCCAAAGAGGACTTGTCATGGGCCAACACTCAACGTTGGAGAAAGCCGCAGGACACAAATACATTGATGGTGCAAGGCCACTAGGGAGAGGGACGTTTGAAAAGCGCACACCACCATGAAATAAAGAAATGACACAAGGCCCACAAGAAACCCACAATCCAAAGGGAGGAACAAAGACACAACCTGCTACTTCTTTTTCCCTTAGAAGGGGAGTGGCTCATGAGAGGATGAGGAATTCCCTCGATAGTAAAGGCATGAGATAAGATTGCCACCCTCATGCCTGTCGGCAGGGAAAATTATGATCTCGATGGAGCTCAGACCGAGGGATGGGTTTTTCATTACCTGGACACCGAACCCTTCCGCGAGGGCATGTCGAGGAATGGTCGGGAGGGACTAGGGTGGCCAGCCCAACGGGTTGAACCGCTCTTCCTCCCTCCCATACTGACCGCACCCTGACAATCTCCCCTCATGGAAGGTTTGAGCTACCAAACGCGCGTGCAACCACTTCCTCGACCAAACCTCCAGCGAAAAAGCTCACCCAGGAAACACATCAACTGCTGCCACCTTTTCGAGAGAACCAACTATGGAAGCCTACACCCTTGGCCCATGCCTTCCAATGAACAAAAGACCGAGCACCGCTGCTATGAACAAGTCTAAATTTTATCCATCGTATTTACCAAGAACCTCAACTCTGTAGCAACCATGCCCAGTTGAACAGATCGTCGGAAGGGCTCCCAAGAAACAAGCTTCCGAACCCCCTGCAGAAACACATTGGGGGAAAGAAAAACAAAGGATGGGTTGGACAAGCATAAGCATGGCTTGCAAGCACACATGAAAAAACAAGCGTTACCTCGAGACAAGAAACCAACAATGTTCTCGCCAAACACCAAACCCGCTCCCCTAGAGATGCACCACAAAGTCCCACATTGCAATCGAAACCCAACCAACCCGAACCAAAAAAGAAAACCCCTGCTATCAATGATCCTACCACAGGTTCACCTACCATAACCTTGTTACGACTTCTCCTTCCTCTAAATGATAAGGTTCAATGAACTTCTCATGACGTCAATGGTGGCAAACCACCATCATCGACGCAATCCAAAAACTTCACCAGATCATTCAATCGGTAGGAGCGACGGGCGATGTGTACAAAGGGCAGGGACGTAGTCAACACGAGTTGATGACACGTGCTTACTAGGAATTCCTCGTTGAAGACCAATAATTGCAATGGTCTATCCCCATCATGATGCAATTTGAGAAGATTTCCTGATCCTCTCAAACC
>Ga0181464_1000880_pt1 | contig 14265 bp, 14 predicted proteins | sample InSIn2gowninarea_FD_119074 | JGI IMG/M metagenome (GOLD analysis project Ga0181464, IMG submission 119074) | Clean room microbial communities from NASA Spacecraft Assembly Facility at Jet Propulsion Laboratory, Pasadena, California, USA -... ...
TAGGTACAAAAATAGGTGCCTTTTTGGTGGTACAATTTACATTGTTGATAGCATGCAGACAACCTTGCACGTTGTTAGTAGCATTCTTTTTGTAAGCTTCACCACTGCATTTTATTCTTGCTTCATGACAACTCTTACTTTCTTTTAATGTTTTCTATATTCACTCATGTTAGAGAAGTAATAATTCATACAATGCGAAGTACTTACCAAACCAATGAAGCCTTTTGGTTTCTGAATTATCTTTAGTAAGGGGTTCGTGAATATGTCCAACTATCCATTATTAGGATGTACAAGCCCTTCTTCTACATCAAGATTATCATCCATCTGAATTTTTTTATTGTTAATAAAATCTTGGATGATATTTCTTAAGATCTTGCAATTTTTTTTAGGTTCCCTGGTGTCCTATGATAATTGCAAAATTCTTCATATCTATACTTTTTAGGAACGCCATTAGGAAAGTGATGTTGAACCATTGGTAGAAGCTTAATAAGATCTTCTTTTAATAAGATATTAATAATATTATCAATAGTATCAATTAGCTTAGTAAACTTCCTTTATGGTATATTCCTTTGTTTGTGAACATTAGTTGTATCATACACTTGAGATTTATCTTTCTTTTCATACACTTGAGTTTTATCTTTATTTTCATTCATTGGAGATTTTTGAAGATGCTTCTTATAAGTTTTCTTGATATAATCTTCCTTTTTAAGTAAAATATCTATCATTTCAGCTAATATGAATCCATTGTTAGATACAACCCATAATTTATACATAGACAACGTAGCATTTGCAAAAGTATTCTTTAAATCATGTTCAAACATAGAGATTTTATTTGAAATTTGTTTCCAAACTTTCACAAAATCAGAGAGATTGATTAGGCAATTGCTTAATTTTACACAAATCTTTGAATTGAATTTTTTTTGTGATATTATATCTAAAGTTTTTCAAAAATTTATGTATCAAATTCTCATACTTATCAATACTCTTTTAAGGAAGACTAAAGTACAATTTCAATGCATCATCTCTCAAGCTACTTGAAAACAATTTTGCAATCGTATCTTTATCATGAACATATGTAATAGCTTCCTCTTGAAATTTTCTAATATGCATTTTTGAATCTTGTAAATCATCAAATTTTATAAATTTCACACTCTTTTTACTAACAAACAACCTAGAAATAATTCTTTCAGTCAATAGACGATTTAAACAACATAATAAATCATCTTCATCATCCATATGCATATATGTTTCTAAGTTCTCAATCCTTTCCTACATTATCTTTCCATTATTGGGCACTATAGGAGGTTGTTTTAGTTGTTGGTTTTGCACTATAGGCTTATTCTCTATAGGTATATTGATCTTTAAGGCTGGTGGTGGGGTTTGTGGTGGTGCATTGCTATTTTGAGAGGTTAGTTTATTTTCTTTTTTCCTTCTAAGCTCATTCTCTTTTAGCAGTATAAATGGTCCAATCCAATGTATTGTTTCGTGTTTACGTTTATCAATAAATTCCAACATAAACTGTAATTATTCACCTTCATTAGCCTTTTGAAAGTAATGAGTTTCTTGAGCTTCAAAAATAGATTCAACTTTTATTTCATGCTCTTGTTTTTACCAATTAGGATTATGTACATAAGCTTTATTAATCATAGCAGAAACTTGTTTAGTAACATCTTCTGCAATTTCATCATCAACCAAAATACCCTTACCTTTGTACCTATTAGAACATTTAGGAATCGTATCTAAACCATGATCTTCAGAATCTACTTCGTTCTCCTCATCGACATCCTCAATGATCTTCTCTTTTGGGAGTTCAAGATGCTCTACTTCCATGTTGTTAGTAGTGTGCATACAATCCATGTTGTTAACGAAATCGTTCTTGATGGTAGAAGCTCTCCATTTTGTAGATCTTACATTTTTATAAGAAAAAAAACTATCCAAGGATTATAGAGTTGCAGTACCCACTTTTAATAACTCATAATTTGTTAGAATATCTCTAACCTCTTTAGCATTTTTACTAAGATAATACTCCAATTTTTCTTTATTAGATAGCAATTATTTTATTGATCTAGCATGGCTAGGTATTCTATCTAATTCTTTAATTTTAGTATCACTATCATAAGTATCACCATGGCTTCCCAAACTTACATTATCAAAATCATAATCAATAAAAGACATATTAACCTTGTTAGGGGTTTATCCAATAATATCCATTCTTTTGCTAGAAGTTTTAGATTCAGTATCATTATCCTCATTAGTATCCATTCTATCATTGGGATCAGGCTCTTGCATTGGTAAATTAGGGTTAACCCTAACACTTATCTTGATCTCATTGAAATGGACCTTACTTCTAGAAACCCTAGGTTATTCTTCATTCATATTCATCTTTGGAACATAGGTAGAACAAACCCTAGTTTTATCATTTTCTCGAGCTATTACTCTTAGCACCTTAGGTAAGGGAAGAGATAATAACATGAATGGATTCATGAATCCTAAGAAAGTATGCCCTATAATGAAATCTAAGTGTGTAAGAATGTTGGTTTCACCAAAATGTAGAATCTAAATTGTATAAAATACAAATATACATAATAAATAAAATGATCTACAATATAAGAAGATCTAGTTATGTACACTATACCAAATACAATAAATATACATGAAAAACATGCACTTGATATAAAGTGTATGTACAATCCCAAAAAAAAAAATGTTAATTGATCTTCAAAGGATTGGGATCGAATTGGAAGCGCGCTCATGATGGATTTTCTTATGCATGAATAAATAACTTTGACCACCAAAATATGGGATCCTCAATCCTCAAGACACACATTGTTAATAGTGTTGAATATACAAAATTATGTAGTGTACCAAAGATAGAATGATGCACTCAACCGAGCCTAAAAGCTTGGGTCACCTTACCGGGGGTATAACTTTTGATCCGGGTGCTCGTTGGGGCCCTTTTTTTTTTTTCAAATCACCTGAAATTGAATTCTCTACATCTTGGCAAGGATCTCCTAGAGAGAATTGGATTTTTTTAGGGCCTGAAGACTTCATCTTGGACCCTAAATTTCACATGCAAAGTTATTTTCCAATTTTTGAAAGTGGTAATTTTTTAATAGTTTTTAATAAGAGCATTAGTTCAGTGATGTTATTTTAGAAATAGTGCAGTTAATGTATAATGGATGCATAATTCTAGTTCAAAACTCATCCAAGCTATTTTGTAGCCTTTCTAAAAATAGTAAGTTAATTTTTCTAGGTGTAATAAAAACTTACTATTTTTAGTAAGTTTTGTTAGGTAGAATTGGAGGTGGGGTTTGATATAAATGTGTTGTAATCCTCTTGGAGGAGGTAGTGTAGATTCAAAAATAAAGAAAATTGCATTATTTAGTGAAATTCTTTGTTCACGGTAATTTTTTGTCTATGGAATTAATAAACCAAAATTACCCCTTGAGTCCATTGTTGATCTCTTACAACAAATCTACACCATTTGGTATCAGAGCAGGTGTGATATCACTTGGGGAGAAGATGCCACCTATAAGAAGCTAAGGGGGGTGCTATTTCTAGATGAATAGGCAGATCAAGGATCTGCATGTAGAGATAACATGGTTAGTTGGGGAAATTAACCATATGGGGCGAGTACATCCCAACATGCAGCTAGATCTAAGATCATATCTAGAAAGCATGAATGAGGAAGTCGGTTCTCAGATGGAGGTCAAAAAAGAAGTTTCAATGGGAGCAGAAGTACCTTTTGAAAATAGGTTGATTCAAGCCTTAGAAGGGTTGAAGGGGAATCGAGATGGAGTCAAGGTTGAGATTCTTGAATATGCTAGTGGGTTAAAACCAAAGGAGTTGATTGATTAGGTGAATAGCATGGAAAAGTATTTTGAATGGAATAACCTTGTTGAGGAAAAAAAGGTGAAACTCGCATGCACAAAGTTGAAGGGATATGCATTAATCTGGTGGGATCATCTATAGGATAAACACCAAAGGAAAGGAAAGGAGAAGATTAGATATTGAGAAAAGATGAAGAAAAATTTGTAGACTAAATTCATTCCTATAGACTACTCCCAAGCCTTGTTTCATAGATTTCAGAATATTCGATAGAAGGAATAAAATATTGAATACTACACCAATGAGTTCTATAAGCTATCCATTTGAGTAGATCATAATGAAATAGAGGAGAAAAGGGCTGCGAGGTATGTGAAAGGCCTTAGTTTTCCTATTCAAGATGAGATAAGTATGCATTGTACCCTTACTATAGAAGATGCATACCAAATGGCCCTAAAAGCTAAGGAGAAACTTAAGAGAATTAATATAGGGAGTAATAAGGGAGGAACACCCTCATCCAATTGGGGGCATGGAGGATTGAAGGAGAATCTTCGATCCCTAACAAATAAGAGGATTAGGTTGGGCATGCACAAGGTGCCTCCCAAAGGGGAAGAGGATATCCAAGAGGTAGAGGTAGTTGGGGAGGAAGGACCAAGAATGAGCCAAGAAAGCCATTCATCTTTTATAGATGCGACAAGGAAGGCCATAAGGCATCAGAGTGCCCTCAATATGATGATTATGAAAGGTAGCCAACTAGGGTCACTCTAGCTGAAGAAGAGAAGGAGATTGAAATAGAAGTTACAACAGATGTTGGGGAAACCCTCATGATAAGGAAAGCCATTATTGTCCCAAAGAAGACCAGCATGCAAGAAAATGAAGGAGGAGATTCATGGCTATGCACAAATATCTTTTACATGAGGTGCACCTCCGGATGAAAGGTATGTAACATGATCATAGATGGAGGCAGTTGTGAAAATTTGGTCTCTAAAGTCATGGTGGAGAAACTAAATCTGAATTTTGAGAAACATCCTATGCCCTACCATGTTACATGGATCAAGAAAGGAAATGAGGTGATTATTGACAAGAGGTGTTTGATATGTTTCTCAATCAGGAATACATATGAAGATGAAGTATGGTGTGATGTGATTCCAATGGATGCATGTCACATATTGCTTGGGAGGCCATGGCAGTTTGATAGGAGGGTTCTTCATGACAGATGCGATACCTAAACATTCTAGAAGGATGGTGTAAAGGTAATGTTGTTACCCCTTAAGGGAGAAGTACCTAGTTAAAGTTCATTGACAGGAAAGGAATTCATCATAGAACTATATGAGGTTAGTTAGTGCTATGCTTTAAGCATAAAACAAGTAGAGGAAGAAGAGGTTCCTATACTGCATGTGGCCCTAAAATTATTGGAAGAGTATCCAAATGTCATACCTGAAGAGCTATCGATAGGACTACTATCCAAGAGAGAAATTCAACATCACATTGAGTTGATTCCAAGTTCAACCCTTCCAAATCAGGCAGCCTATCAGCTAAGCCCAACACAAAATGCTAAGTTAAGTAAATAGGTAAATGAATTGATGAAGAAAGGGTTGGTTAGAGAGAGTATGAGTCCTTGCACAACCCCTGCACTCTTGAATCCTAAGAAATATGGCACTTGGTAGATGTGTATAGATAGTAGAGCCATAAATAAGAACACCATCAGTTATAGGTTTCTGATACCTCGAGTAGATGATATGATGGATGTTTTGTTCAGGGCTAGCTACTTCAGTAAAATTGATCTCTAGAGTAGCTACTACCATATCAGGATTAGGGAAGGTGATGAGTGGAAGATAGCTTTCAAGACCTGAGATGGGTTGTATGAATGGATGGTGATGCTATTTGGGTTGTCAAATGCACTAAATACCTTTATGTAATTGATGAATAGGGTCCTCTAAGAATACAATGGTAAGTTTGTGGTTGTATATTTTGATGATATCCTAATTTTTAGTAAGAGTGAGGTGGATCATTTTTATCATTTGAAGCTAGTATTAGATCTATTAAGAAAGGAGAAAATATATACCGATATAAAGAAATGTAGATTCCTATAGGAAATTTTAGTATTTTTGGGATTTATGGTTTCGAAAGAAGGTCTCAATATGGAAGAAGAAAAGGTATAGGCGATTGTTGAATGGCCTAGCCCAAAGAGCATAAATGAGGTTAGGAGTTTCCATGGCTTGGCAACCTTTTACAAAAAGTTTATCAAAAATTTTAGCAACCTTGTTGCCCCTATCATAGAATGCATGAAAGGGAGGGAATTCTCATGGACAAAGGAAGCACAAGAGAGTTTTGGACTCTTAAAGAAGAAAAAAACAACTCCTATTTTAGTGTTACCTAATTTTAGAAAACTATTTGAGGTTGATTGTGATGCTTCTCACCTTGGGATTGGAGCTATGTTGAGCCAAGAGGGATGTCTTGTTGCATTCTTCAGTGAAAAGTTGAATGAGGTAAGAAGGAACTACTCCACTTATGATATTGAATTCTATGTTATTGTTCAATAATTATGATATTGGCACCACTACTTACTATCTAAGTAATTTTTACTCTTCACTGATCATGAAGCATTGAGGTTTATTAATTCCCAGAAGAAGTTGAATAGTAAGCATGCAAAATGGGTGTCCTTCATTAAATAATATGTGTTTATTTTAAAACATAAATTAGGAAACCAGAATAAAGTTGCAGATGCATTAAGTATGAGAACATTGTTGGTAACCACCATGGAGAATATAGTTGTTGGTTTTGAGAGTATTAACGGTATATATGAAGATGACACTGACTTTACACATGTTGTGCGATAGTTTAAAGACTTGACCATGGGTGAATTTGGTCCTATTTTTGCATAGTAATGTAGGATGGATATTTATTTAGGGGTACATAGTTATGTATTCCAGTTGGTTCCATGAGGGAAAATATCTTACGAGAGTTGCATAGCGGGGGTCTAGCTGGGCACTTTGGAGTAGACAAAACACTCGCACTTATTGCAAGGAAGTATTTTTGTCAAAATCTAAGGAGGGATGTGACCAAGTTTGTGAGATAATGCAGGGTATGTCAAACAACTAAAGGCTAGGCCCAAAATACTAGTTTGTATGTGCCCTTACCAATCCCTATTAGACCTTGGGTAGATCTAAGCATGGATTTTATTTTGGGACTACCATAGATTCAGTGAGATAAGGACTCCATATTTGTTGTTGTTGATAGGTTCTCTAAGATGGCCCATTTTCTTGCATGTAAGAATATCAAAGATGCCACTAGTGTTGCAGTGTTATTCTTTGATGAAATTGTGAGGCTGCATGGAGTCCCAAAATCTATCACCTTAGATTGAGATGTCAAAATTTTGAGCCACTTTTGGAGGATCCTATGGAAGAAATAGACACATGGTTATAGTTCAGTAGTGCATATCATCCACATATTGACATACAAATAGAGGTTGTAAATCATATCTTGGGTAACCTCTTGTGATGCATAGTTGGAGCAAAGCCAAGGCAATGGGATAGAGCTTTAGCACAAGAAAAGTTTCCATATAATAATTTTGTTAATCGATCCACAAGGAATTCACTATTTCAGAATGTTTATGGTCAGAAGTCCAAAGGTGTTCTCGACTTAGCTAAATTACCACTCATAGAAAATGTTAGTGATGATGCTAAAGTATTTGCTAAACACTTACAATAGTTGCAGGAGGAGGTTCAAGTATAATTACAAGAGAGCAATGCAAAATATAAGGCAACAACAGATTTGCATAGAAGAGAGAAGGTATTCTAGGAAGGTGACTTAATGATGGTCCACCTTCATAGTGAGAGGTTTCCTAAAGGCACCTACAATAAGCTGAAGATGAATAAAATTGGTCCTTGTAAGATTTTGGAGAAGAGGAACGATAATGCATATAATGTGGAATTGCCAGAGGACCTCAATATTTCACCTATTTTCAATGTTTCTAATTTATATGCATTCCATGGGGAAATTCATGATGGTGAGGTAGAAGATTAGGTAAATTGGGAGGAATAGCTTCCTGAGAAAAAGAAGGTATGCATTGTGCAGATCCTTGATCAAAAGGTGATCACCACTATACATGGACGGTATCTCAAGTACTTGGTATGATGGGAAGGATTATCTATAGCAAAAAATAGTTGGATTTCATAAGGGGAGTTGAAGAAGCTTGATAGCAAGAAGCTATAGGAATTCCATCAACTGAATTCATAAGAGCTGGGTACTCTTCAACCAGAGGAGAATGATGCACTCAACTGGGCCTAAAATCTTGGATCACCTTGTCGGGGGCATAACTTTTGCTCTAGGTGCCTGTTGGGGCCCGTTTTGTTTTCAAATCACCTGGAATCAAATTATCTATGCTATGGAAAGGATCTCTTAAAGAGCCTTGGATTTTTTGGACCACTTTTTGGGGCTTGAAGACTTCATCTTGGACCTTGAATTTGCATGCAAAGTTATTTCTTAGTTTTTGAAAGTGTTAGTTTTTTAATAGTTTTTAATAAGAGTATCAGTTTAGTGATGTTATTTTAGAAAAGACATAGTTAATGTATAATGAATGCATGATTCCAGTTTGAAACTCATCCAAGCTATTTTGTAGCCTTTTTAAAAATAGTACGCTAATTTTTCTAGGTGCAATAAAAACTTATTATTTTTAGTAAGTTTCGTTAGGTAGAATTGGAGGTGGGGTTTGATATAAATGTGTTGTAATCCTCTTGGAGGAGGTAGTGTAGATTCAAAAATAAAGAAAATTACATTGTTTGGCAAAATTCTTTGTTCATGGTAATTTTTGTCTATGGAATCAACAAACCAAAATTACCCCTTGAGTCCATTATTGGTCTCTTACAGCGAATCTGCACCATAGAAAGTTTTAAAGCTCAGAGTATAACAATTTCTCATAATAGGTGGCATCAAGTGACACCCTTGCTTGATGAAGGTTGCGATAGACAACCAACTATCAAAGAGTTTTGATATATGGAGGTCAATGTATTCCACTCACATATATAGCTTGCAAAGATATTGAAAGGATTGAAGGCCAACCTATAGCAATAATATAATCATTTTTTTATTCAAGATACTTTAAAATATGAACCATGATAAATAATATAACATTTAATATAACACATGACATTACATTGTAATATTAACTTTATCTTAACATTTGTAATATTGCAATAAGTCAATTAGTAAGTATAAATATGATTTATTAAATATATAATAAATCATTTTTAGGCATATACAAACTTAAGCTCTTTGAACATCTCAAAAATTTAATCTTTATGCTCAAGTAGATGACCAAAGGTCATCCTATTAAAATTATCTATGAAGGTAAAAACATAAAATGCTCCTCCAAGTGACTTAGCTTGAAATGGACTCATCAAATCTGAATGAATCAAGTGAAAAATTTGAATGGCCCTTGTTGCCTTATCCTTCTCAAAATTTTTCCTTTTCATCTTACCTAAGATGCAACTCTCATAAATGCTAATTGTAGGTGTGATTGAAGGAAACCCTTCCATAAGATTTTGAATTTTCATTAGTTGAATATTTTTGTGATTGATATGGCCTAGCATTTGATTTGCATATTGGCACATTTTTGTAGGTTCTTGATCAACTATGTAGAGACCATTTGTGATAGAGCCTTTTAGTAAAGTGGCCAAACCCTTCTTTGTACTCCAAGAGTTAAAGGTAAACTCAGAGGAGTATCCTTTTCTTGCCACTTTAATGAATGAAAGTATACTCATTCTCAACTTAGGCACATAAAACACATTCTCAATCACTTTATTATGTATCAAACTGCTTTCGATCCCATGAACCTCAAGCATGAAGTTATCACCAATCACTACCCCATCCTTCTTATGTTTGTGAAAATTTTGAAACTTATCTTTTTCAAAATACATATGATTAGTGCACCCTATATCTACTATACAATCATTTGAAAAGAGTGATACATGGAGTAAAGACCATAAACATAAGCATTTTTATTTATTTTTTATTTCCTTTGTTTGATTTCACTTAACCTTTTCCATTTTCTTTTTTATTCTTCTTGAAGAAATGAGATTCTTTATGGCCATAAATACCACAAAAATTACAATTCTCATCAAACTTGGTCTTACCATTGGAATTATTTGATTTTTCATTACCCTCATGATGTTTGTTTCCACCTTTCCTATGATTCTTATGAACATGAGAAGACTTCTTATGATTCTTTTTTTTTAAGTGAGGCTTGCTTCTCCTAATGCAATGTTATGATCCTTTGGAGTAGATCCCAAAAATTTCTTTTGATGGTATCTTCATGCTTTAAGAAGAGCCTAGAGAGATTCTCCAAAGAGAAGGGTTCCTCTTCATCATCTAGCATAGTCTCAATAATAGTCACAAAGTGATTGAATTTGGATAAGAGGATTTTAAGGATGATGAATAGTGAAACATCCATTTAATTCTACCTCAAAAACTAAACACATGTTTTTTTACTAAGTTATTAACTTAACATTACAAAATAGGTTTTGACATTCCAAGTTTGAGTTTAGTAGTCATTGTATATGACCCTCAAGTGGATTAAAATGATCAATTTCCAAATCACCCAAGTCATGTGATAGCTAGTGTTAACAATGAATCTCCCATGCACTTGTTTTAACTTAACACGTGTTTCAAAAAGTTCCCATTTTTTATCCATCTATATAAACCGTGACCTTTGGGTTCTTCTTAGGACCCATACACTTGAGAAGGGGTATGCTTTCCCATCACTTCATGCCACCCCATGGAAGTTATCTAATAGTGTATACCAAGTGGATCAAGTTCTTATCACCTCCTATGATGGAACTCAATGTTAATTTCACCACCTTGAAATTAACTGATGTACCCTTACCTACCCATTACACATGCAAGGAACCACCACTTAACTCATAGTAACTACCTACCCATAACTTCCATAGTTACTACATTTTTCAATTGATAACCTACCCATTGTCTTTTGACTACATGTTAAACTCTAGAGGTAGATACCTAAAAGTTAATCTTGAAATAAGACAATTATAACCTGATTCCTTTCACACTTGATCATTCTTAGTTTATGTCTATGTGTCTTGTTCTAGTATTTGGTTGGATGAATAGGTCTAAGTTTTATACTTGATTTAGTTGTAACTATTGCAAAAGCGTAAACGAAAATAATTGAATAAATGAACGTTTACTAATTTCTATCTAAAATTGAGATTTAATTACATACGTTGTTCCTTCATGCAAGTAAGGATTAAACCATCAAATTCCAAAGTAAGAATTACTCTTTTGCAACATACACATTCATGCTGCATTTTCCAAACTACCTATTGCAACATATTCAACTCAATTTTCATAAATATTTACAAAATGGTTATCTAATTTGATATATTGTAACGCTACCTCACTTAACAAATCTTAAAATATGGGACCCATTTTTTTTTAATATAAATAGCTCCTCATTAACAATATCTTTTTGTTCCTCACACTATATCTATACATCACCATCCCTAGTTAAGTACTATGGCATGTTCACCACACAAGCCCACCTTAGTTGCACATGGTTTCACGTGATGATCGTGCTCTAGTTTTACTTGAGTAGCATCTCCTTTCACATGAGTACACCACTTCGAATTTCAAAGTAATTTTTCAATCTATAATCTTTGGATAAGTTTGATAGCTCATTAATTTACTTACTTACCCAATCTATCCATCTCATGATTTCTATTGGATCCCATATTACCTAAACTTATTTATTTATTTGTCCTTATATGTTACTTGTAATCTTTTCAAAGTGTTATGCATTCTATTATATTCTATAAAGGATTTGACTAAGTTTCTTTTCCATGTCAATGTCCTAGGTCCATCTTCAAGCCTTATTCTTAACCTAAATCTTTTATTATCCCTTGATTCTTACTTTGATTGATTAATTTGTTACTCTAAAAATTATGTAGGTAATTAATACTTTTGTTACTAGTCATATTAAGGATGTCTATATATCTAAACACAATCCCCTTAGTTCAATGGTATAGTGAATCCTTAAATATTCTTTAAGGAAATTTTCCTTTACCATCAATCTATCCATATAACAACATTGAGTAAATTATGATTATTGTATCATAGTTTTGTGCAAAAACATAAACATTGGATGGAATAAATCATAATTAGTATAACTTATCATGGACATATTGGCTACTTGCCTTGGTACCCTTTTGGTACTTAATTACATTTAATTATCTTATGTCCTAACTTACATCATGAAAATATCAAAATAATGAGACTAATAATAATCTACCATTTATTTCATAAAATTACATACGACACATTAATTATGTAGTTTACATCCAAGAAGCGCTATGGAAGTCTTTGTCTCATCTTCATTAGAAGTATCTTCATGCCATACTCTTTTTTCTCGATTATCCCATGGTTCCAAGAGTTGTTGACCATAAGTACAAGAAGGGATTAAGAGTATTTTAGGATCAAGATAGCTCTTTTTTTTATGAAAAAATTCATCCTACCCTATATGCATCACACTCAAAAACTTTCACAAACAAACAAGTATGAAAATTGATAATAAATACGCTATTCTTGATCTCGGGAGGTTTTATGTCCTCGCTAGAACTACCTCCTTTCCTCAATCATAAAGTATAATCTCATCATTCAATCTATCCTCATAGTCAATAATTTCACCTATTTGAATTACAAATTTCAAATACTATTGTCAATGATTATAAATGATAAATCCCTTAAAATCCTCCTATGGTGGAGTCTAACAAAAATGATAACTATATTACCATAGTATAGAGGAAATAGATCATATTAAGTTTATATTTGATCATTTAAACTTAAAATCATTATAATGATTTCAATGATACTATTTTATAAAATTTATTTCCTTTTATTGCAAATTTGGCCAAATTTTTAAATAATTATTTTGATAGCCTTCATCAATATTTACTATGGTACTAAGTGGTTTTTACTCATTTACTTTTTTCAAACTCCCAACATATACTGTAAAATAGAGAAGCTTGGATTTAACAGTGATAGATTGGAAGGGCTCGCAAATTGTTTGTCAAAATGTCTTATCAAAATGCATAAAATTGATACTTTGTAAGGGCTTACAAATTGTTTGAAAAAATGACTCATCGAAATTCATAAAATGGATATGTTGGGAAGGCCTATGAATTTATTTTTGCATAAAATGGATACATTGGAACGACCAACGAATTGTTTGACAAAATGGCTCATTGAAATATAGTCTCATGGACCATAATGATAATTGATATGCCTGAAATGGATATGTTGGAAGGGCTTGCGACCTGTTTGAAAAAATATCTCATTGAAATGCAATATCATAGACCGTAATGAGGAAAAAATAGATACATCAGAGGGGCATATAAATTGTTTGAAAAAATGCCTCATCGAAATACTGTCTCATGTACCATAATGGTTGCAAAAAATGGATAAGTTAGAGGGTTTTCCAACCTATTTGAAAAAATTCCTAAACAAAATGCAGTCTTATGAATTGAAATGATCGCTAGATATGCATAGAACAGATACACTGGAAGGGCCAATGAATTGTTTTAATAAAATGCTTCATCAAAATGTAGTCTCATAAATTGCAATGATCACTAAATATGCACATAAAAAATACACTGCAAGGGCCAACAAAGTTTCTTAACAAAATGCTTCACTAAAATGCAGTCTCATGGATTGCAATGATTGTAAGACATACATAAAATGGATTTTCTGATAAGGCTCTATAAAATTTTATGTAGAGTAAATTGTTAGAAACAGAGTCAAACTTTGTAATACCTTACCAACATTCTTCCAGCATATGCCACCATGGGAGCTCCAAAAGATGGTATGAACACCCATCAAAGAGTAGATGAAAATGGTTATTCATTGAATGTTGTGGATATGAATGCCTTGATATACATGTATGTAAATCATGGAAAACAAATACAAAAGGTTCGTGAATTATCTGACAATATGGATGATGGAGACACAGTTTCATAGATTGTAACTATGAATTTTAAGAAGAATAACGAGATGCACTGGATGAGGGATGTATGATAGAAGGGTTAACTTCTTGGAAATACTTGCCATAAGGAATCAATTATATTTATTCATACCCAAGGAAACTAATCATCTATACTCTAGAATCTTTCAAAATTGTACAGGCACACTCCATAAGGTGTACAAGTAGATTATTTGCTTATCGTCACATTCCATTGGTTCAAATAAGACATCATGAATAGTATACTCATGATCTTTTTAGAATAATTCATCTCTACTAGTGCTATTATTCCAAGCTTAGTAATATATACAAAAATATGTCAAGTAAAATTGCTATGGCATCAACTTAGGTAGGCTTGTGTGGTGAACATGCCATAGTACTTAACTAGGGATGGTGATGTATAGATATAG
>Ga0181464_1000883_pt1 | contig 14254 bp, 9 predicted proteins | sample InSIn2gowninarea_FD_119074 | JGI IMG/M metagenome (GOLD analysis project Ga0181464, IMG submission 119074) | Clean room microbial communities from NASA Spacecraft Assembly Facility at Jet Propulsion Laboratory, Pasadena, California, USA -... ...
GAAGATTTGCAGCTGCTTCCTCTAGTTGTCTTTCGAACGAAGACAGAAGCTGTATAGCGATTGTCTGGCGTTCAAAGGAAATGTCTCCTCCCAGGCTTACGGGCGCGTCCATGCGATTGTGGCGGTGCTCGAGGCTCAAAGACCGGCCGACGTTATTTGGCTCGTGGAGGAGAGGGATGTCCTATCATCACTTACTGTGCTCGCAAGTCATGCCTCTGATTTAAATCTGTCAAGTTCGCAGCGTGATCACAGACTTTATGCTACGATCTGCCTGCTGAACTTTATACTTCGCCGTGTACCGCAAAGCACGTTCCAGCCCTCAGATGAAAAACTCTTCATGCAATACCTTGTTGGAGATCTCGCAGCGGATCATGGGTTTCGGAACTTGGCCTGGAGTCATTTTAAGGCTTTGATTCCTGGTCCTGGCGCTGCCGAGAGCCCCTTCATCAATAATATCATTGACATCTATCTTCCACGCATCACACCTTCGATCTTCAATACTGGACTATTTGAATTCGTGGAAAGCGTCGTGAGCTACGAGCACCGCCGCCATCAAGCGACAACTACTGCTGAGGACGAAATCATTACGCCACCACTGAGCGAGGTCATTTGGCACATGGCCTTTGATGCACCTCATAATACAATAGAGTCAACAGCGATCGCTTTCCTCAGTAAAACCTTCGTCGAGGCCCCCTGGATCGTTGATGCCCCTATTACACTTATTGGCGCAACACACACCGCACTTGTCAATCGATCAGTCAAACAACTAGAGGAAGCAGCTGCAAATCTTCGTACTGTCCAAATTGTACGTCAAGATGATACTGTATTTCGTGAGTCGTGCGCCGCAGAAATCAAGGTCAAGAACAGTGATCAGACAGCTTCAGCCTCGGCTGAGTATCAGCCTCACCGTCAACACTTCGGTAGGACAGTGAACTTCCTTGAGAAACTCGTTCAAGACGTAAGACAGCGAAAGTCGTTGAACGATCAAGCAACGGAGTCCCGTTTACCATCTCCTCTGCTGAGGAACAAGTCGGAGCCAAGTAATGCAGATGCCGCAATCCTCAAATTCCAGCCTTTCACAATCGGCAAACAAGGTGATGTGCAAGATCTTAGAGTATCTGCAAGCACTACCTTTGCTCAACTTACAGATGAGCTCAGGAAGCGCACTGGTTTTGCAAAGTTCAAGATCGTTCATTGCGGGAAACCCTTGGATCTTGACAGTAGTCCAGATCACTCTGCCGCATCTCTCGCCGGAACCGGACTATTGATTGTACGTGACCTAGGTGGTACAACTGCCACTGGTGAGGCGGGTCCCAGAATCACCTTTGGTAGTTCAGCAGCGGAAAGAGCGGTCTCTGCTCACCTCGATACTCTGGTCGCATTTTTGAATCTTGATGCACAGTTGAGCGGTCCAGTATATGAGCTTCTGATAAGATTTCCACCTCATGCAAAAGTTCGAGATCTGGTGATGCTGGAAAGTCCCAACTTGGCAGAGCTGTTCCCTATTGGCCAGCACTTTTCCACAATCTACTCTTTCAGTTGTATACGGCGTCATCTTACTATCCAGCTATCTACTGGAAGTCCGGACGAGAATTTCCTGCTTCACGGGATCCGAGCGCTCACAGGAGTACTCGTCGCCGAGCAGTTCAGCGATATTGCTCGCTCACAGGAAGCCGCCTGCTTCTTAGTTGACACTCTTGTGCTTTTCCTCAAAGAAAGACCACTCAGCTCCGATGTGTCTGCTTTCCTTGCAGATCAGAAACTCATAGCATCTCGTCTTTTCGATATGCTGAACTACTCGCAAGCACACCCAGAGACGAGGTTAGGCCTGTCTGGCTATCCTATCTATGCTGCATTGTTAGAGGCTGCGCTGCGTGGACGAGAGATATGGAATGCGCTTACGTCTTGGGCGGATCGAGCGAATATTCATCAGTGGCTCTGGACCTCTCCTTCCGCTGAATCCATTCTCAATCTGATCAAGCTGCTAGCTAACGACCTCCCCACCAATTCATGCGTGAAGACCATGGAATTCGCCAGCTTTTATTGGGAGATGGTGTCCTCGATGATTGAAAGACTACCTCAATCTGCGCCAGCGGGCAAATATGTTTTGCAAGCAGCCGCAAACATGTTTGAGGAACACATAGCTTCGACATCAGATGAAGCCACGCTTCGCCATTATTTGCAGACTTGGTCGACAATCCTCGCTCAGCACACTCGTTCCGAAACGCCTGGGCAAGGCTTTATAAACCATCTAGTGCTCGGCCTAGTCCGTCTCGTCACAACTTGTGTCTCTTATCTAAGAGCATTCAGCAAACCATTGCCTGCCCAGGAATTGGCGGTTCTGCTCCTTGATCAGTATCTATTCCCAGACGTGCAGCCCACGAGCGACACACATCAGCCAATACTTGACCCTGAAACAAGAAAGCATATGTACACGCTTTTGTTGTCACTTTGCGAGCACCAACCGACCTACCTCCTGGTTTCTTCGAAATTATCGGCACTCTTGGCCCACGAGGCTTCATCACCACTTCGTGATTTCAATATCAACATCAATTCATGGTTACGCAGTATGTCGGGCTACAGCGGGCTACGCAACTTAACGAACACTTGCTACATGAATTCTCTGATGACGCAACTTTTCATGAACGTGCAGTTCCGTAATTATATGCTGAGCAGCACTATTGTTCCCAAAGCACAATACGATATAATGACTGGAATCCAGGAACTGTTTGCACGAATGCAAGGTGGAACATTCAAATTCACTGACACCACAGCTTTCGCACGTGCGATCCAGCCCTACGATGCTGAACACATTGACGTTACCATCCAGATGGATGTCGACGAATTTTATAACTTGTTGTTTGATCGTCTCGAGAACGAAATGCCAGACGACGAAGCGAAACGACAGCTACGCTCGTTCTGGGGTGGGAACCTTGTAACGCAGATCAAATCTATGGATTGCGAGCATGTTTCGGAACGTTCGGAGCCTTTCCTTGCAATTCAGTGTGATGTGAAAGGGAAGCTCAACCTTGCAGAGAGTTTACAGGCGTATGTGGAAGGCGATGTAATGGAGGGAGGTAAGTACTGACGACTTGAACATACATCGAGCAGGCCTGGTCTGATAACTTTGGCAGATAACAAGTACAAATGTGAATCGTGCGACAACCGCATGGTCAATGCTATCAAGAGGTGAGTAGCATTTGGCTGGTACAGACACTACTGCTGACACATTCTCTAGGTCTTGTCCGCAAAGTCTACCTGATAATCTCATCTTCCACTTGAAGCGGTTCGATTTCGATTTGACGACGTTCCAGCGCAGCAAGATCAATGATCACTTTGAGTTTCCCACAGAGATAAACATGACACCTTATACCCTGGAACAGCTCAGCAATCCTAACGCTCAACAAGAAGCAGATATGTTTGAGCTTGTTGGTGTCCTCGTACACTCAGGGACGGCAGAGACAGGCCACTACTACTCGTATATACGTCTGCCGTATGAAAACTCGCAAGGCAAGGATTTTACCAAGTGGGCAGAGTTCAATGACACCGAGGTCACCGAATTTGACCCAAATCGAATTGCCGAACAATGTTTTGGAGGCCTCTGGGAGGATATAGAGAGCCGATTGAGGTATCCGAAACCCAACAGTGCTTATATGTTATTCTATCGACGTGTCACATCGACTGATGCTCAGGCGGCCACTATTGGTGCTTCGCCAACTAGGGCTCTCGTGTCAATGCCGGCGGCGCCTTCGCTAGCAGCGACAATTCAGGAGGAGAACCATGCACTCATACGCCGCTACTGCTTATACGACCCAGTTCATGCTCACTTTACGAAAAGCTTCACCGGCATGTTGAAACATTTTGATAGTGGAGTATGCTCTACCGACCACCAATCTGAGAAGGAAATTCTGCAAATGTCACTGCGGTATGTCGTTTTTGTGGCAGCGCGTGTCAAAGGGGCTGCGGACGTCGAAGCTCTCCTCCAGCTTGTACACAAGACCACATCAGTTTGCAGTGAATGCACACTGTTCGTATTGCAATGGTTGACCAATGTTGACCAGGCTAATCTAACGTCCGATATGTTGCTTGGGTGCCCAGTTGCTAAAGCGAGACAGGCATGGGCTGAACTTATAGCCAGTATGATGTCTGACCTGCGCCGCATGGATCCTGAAAGCTATGGCATTGACTCCATGAATTTCAGTCCGACCGATCGGGCAGTGCCTGGAGATGGCGTACTATTCGACGTCGTGAACACGCTACAGAGCTCTGTGAGATATCTTGGACGAAGCCTTCGTGTGTGGGATGAGTACTTCGAACTTTTCGCCGTCATAGCAAGCTTGGGCTTACCAGAAGTCAAGACACTGCTCAGTAACGGGATATTTCGCGACTGCCTGGAGCTCATCTGCCATGACAATGCAAATGTCAGCTTGTTAGGTCTTCGTAACCAGGAAACACGCGCCACGTTGAAGAAGACGAAGAGACCCCCTTCATACGTTATGCTCACCAGATTCCTGTACCAAATGATGTTACATCTGGATCTTTTCGGACAGCCTGCCAGGAGCATACATGAGCAGTTCGCTTACTTTGATACGGATACCAATAAATATCCAATCCTTGCCGACGAGCGCCAAGTTGTCATGACCAGGCTCAATGGTCGACTGAGTTTCTTCTGTAAACTAGTTGAAGCGGTCAACCAGAGTGAGTGGTCTGTTCAGCCATGGTGGCCTGGCGAATTGATCAAGCTTATAGTCCGCAATGCCTTGCCAAATCCTGCTTTTATACATGATCTTGGAAGTACTCTGGCAGCAGACATCAACGAATACTATCCTGATGCTGCCGGGCTGCCTATCCAAGCAGGACTTGCTTTTTGTCAGGCATGTCCAGCAGCTGGAGACGCCGATGCCATATTCAGAGCAATCACACATAGTGCTCAACAATTGCCTGAATATGTAACGATTCGTCGGAATTCAATGGGCACAGTCAAGGAACCGGATTATCTTGGTGGCGAATGTCATCTCGACTTCTTCCAACAATTGTCGACATTGCAGGAGGTAGCATGCTCTAGTGTAGACGATAACGGGGTACCTCCTTATCTGGCTAGTGTCATCGTCCACTTTAGTCATTGCGCTCCTCCAATTCTGATCTACGATAATTATTCGACACGACAGAAGGTATGTCTGTTTCTGGACAGACTGATATTTGATGAGTACCCGCATGAAGTCGATGAAAACGACGACATCAGCATGAGGCTGACTCAACTACGTTGCGAGGCTGTTCGAATTTTGATGAAAACTTGCAACCACTGGGCTGTGCAAGCGCAGGCGAAAGGCTGTCCTAAGCCATGGGCAGAGCACATTGAGAAGGTCATGCACGAATGTGCGAAATGGATCAACAAGCTTATGAGTGAAGAGTCGGAAGCATACGCTGTCTTCATGGAGCCAGGCGATGAGGCGTTGCTTGACATCTTCGACCGAGCGAAGTTTTCCTTTGGGCACTGGAGGGAAGAGGACGACTGGAATTTCGGAGAGGGTAAGCCAACTCGCACCAAGAGATATTCCTTGGTTGACCTGAGCTGATCTCCTGTCTAGATACAATGATGTCGGAGGAGGAGATGCTGTCGGATGTTACAGAGACCGAGGATGGTATACTCGAGTAGGAGGTACAGGTAGGAAAATATGAACGACGTACACAAGGGACACAAGATATGGGTATTGCTGGGTCTGGCACTCAAGCAGCTGCCTATTTCTTGTTCCTTTCATGATGATGCACGACAGAAATGATAGCATGGTGATGGAGTTTACAAGCATACGAAACGGTATAAGTGCTGTCACACATGACCGCAGAACGAGCCTTTGCATAGGGCATTACATATAAAAAGGCACAAACAGAGTTGGTGCCTCGCAGTTGTAGATAACAACTTCCCAATACTAAATCACACTGGGAAGTTGGCGCATAAGCTCCCTGAGTCTCACCGCTACATGAGTGCATTTGTATTATCTCGTTGATCGACGCGTCGTATATGTTCGAGTATGTTTTGATGGCGCCGACACTTGCCGCTTCGTTCTCGAAGAGCGACTTCCTTGTTCGTGCATCCTGACCCCTTAGGTTTATGTTAGCCATTATTTTTCAGGCTTTTTGTCCTTTTGTCCTCACTTGTATCACTTCTATGTAGTATGTATCTACCAAGCAGAGCCCAGAGCCCAGACTACAAAGCTTTGCCCAGACAGTGCTTGTTTAGTCTTGACGTGGCGTAGGAGCCAGTGCCGACGTGCTTGACCCTGCAGCTCATATCATGACCAATCAGCGATTGCCATCCTTGCACGAGGTCTCCCAAAGAGGCAAGTCGAAGTCGACTTTGACTTCACGTCTGTTTTTTGCTGGATCCCTCACAAAATTTTACCAATTAGCCTGCCGGATGCCGGTATCATCGTCTGATAGGATCTTTGGGATCTTTTCGCTCATGTGCGCTAGGTTAAGGATGCTGGCTTACGTGAGAGCGAGGAAGCGAGAAGCACTGAAGAGTCTGCTACAGAAAACGTGTCGATGAGTTTGAGCATCTTTGCTGGCAAACCCTTCCGAGAATGACGCGAAGGGTCCAAAAAGCCTTCGAAATGGCGCACTTTCTGTACCGTGATGCTTGCTTGCATCGTGCCTGAATGCCTAGCGTGCTTAAAAATGCTTGATGTCCAATGAGCGAAGGTCAATTCGTCACCGCCTGATAAAAAGCAAAGCACGTTTCTTGAAAAGCTTCCACGCTAGAAAGAGTTTCATAAAATTAAATACTAGCTCGGCGGTCAGCGGGTCCTACCTGCATATTTGAGGCTCTACGAAGTAAAACGCTTCTTCTTGAAGGATGCACGTGTACCTGAAGGCGTCGTTTTGGTTGCTGATCATTTGTTCGAAATGTTCGACGCCTTGACTCGATCCTTCGAGTGGCGTTCAATGTGCTACTGCCTTCCGGATTGAGTGGATGGGGCAACACTCCGAGGCGTAATGCTTGCAATACTTAAGACTCGGTGACTTCGTCTGCAATATCTCTTGATATTATTGAAGCAGCATCTCTTCACACACGTTCTTTAGCTCAATCTCAGAGCAGGTGAAAGACATTTGAATCATATACACTCCTTCGTCAATCACCCTTCTTTTATTCAATATGCAATACATTGCTGGATCTATTGCTGCCCTCGGCCTCATCGCCGGTGCTGCTGCTGCCCCTGCACCTGCTCCTCAGGATATCAGTGTGGTCAACGACGCAAAAGTGACTAACACCTTGACCACTACGCACACAAAGACCAAGGTGAGGCGAATTTTAATGGATAGTATCTGTTCAGAGCTAACAACTATCAAGACTGTTAAGGAAAAGGACACAGTGATTACTACCACAACTCAGACCATCACCGAAACCGACAAGGCAATTGCTACGATCACAACCACCATTGCTTCAGACTATACTGGAGTTCTTCCCACCCGCACTGGTATGAGATCGTAAACGGACTTCATCAAGGTCATCAACTGATATCAACTCCAGTCACTGTTACTGCTCCTGCCTCCACAGTAACCCTGCCCGCCACTACCGTCTATGTAACAGTTTCTGGAAGCAACACGCTCGGAAGCAGCACAGCCTCTGCCTCTGCCACTACCACTGCCTCCTCCTCCGGCTTTGCCAACAGCACTACCACCAGCACTGGTCCTTACACCGGTCCTCTTCACCTCGAGTACACCGCCACCAACGTTGCTGCGGTCAAACAAGCCCAGGCAACTGCAGTAAGCAGTAGCCCTACTTCTGACGTTGAGGGTGCGGTCTTCGATCGCTTCGTTGTCATCTGGCTCGAGAACACCGATTTCTCTGCCGCTGCTGGTGACCCAAACTTAAAGAACCTCGCTGCACAAGGTCTCTCCCTCAACAGCCTGTTTGGTGTTACTCACCCCAGTGAACCTAACTACATGGCAAGTCACGGTGGTGATTACTTCGGTCTCGATGGCGATGGATTGTGCTACATTGATGGCAGTGTCAGCAGCATCTACGATCTGCTCGACACCAAGGGTATCTCGTACGGGGAGTACCAGGAGGACATGCCTTACGCCGGATTCGAGGGCTTCGGCTACACCTCCGTCATCAATAACAAGACTGCCAACGACTACGTCCGCAAGCACAACCCCGCTGTCTTGTACAACTCCATCACCGACAACGCCCAGCGTCTCAGCACGATCAAGAACTTCACCTCCTTCTACCAGGACTTGGAGGCCAACACTCTTCCCCAGTGGATGTTCATCACTCCCAACATGACCAATGACGGCCACGACACCTCCGTCACCACTGCCGGCGCTTGGTCCGCAAGCTTCCTCCAGCCTCTCTTGTCTAACCCCAACTTCAACGGCCCCAAGACCTTGATCCTGTTGACCTTCGATGAGAACCACACCTACACCATCGCCAACAACATCTTCGGTATCCTCCTCGGTAACGCCGTTCCTCAAAACCTCATCGGAACCACCGACAACCAGTTCTACAACCACTACAGTCAGATCTCCACCGTTTCTGCCAACTGGGGTCTTCCCACCCTCGGTCGCTGGGACGTCGGCGCCAACGTCTACGACTTCGTTGGTCAGAAGACTGGTGATGCTATCAAGCCATGGACCACCGTCAACGGCACCTTCCCTGCCTTCAGCTCCATCGCTTTCAACCAGTCTTACCCTGGTGTCTTCAACTCAAAGGTCAACCAGACCTTCTACCCTACCCCCAATACTGCTGCTGTCGTCAACGGCAGGGCTGTGTTGCCTGCTATTCAGCAACAGTTTGCTGGCAAGGCTAGCTCTTACTACCCTGGAAATGTTGGTCCTGAGATCTACGATGGCAGGTTCCCTCCTGCTCCTTGGTACTAGAGGTTGCGGGATATTTAATGAGCATGATGGTATAAAAATACGGCTTGGCATTGGATTGGGAATGTCGTTTGGTTTGTGCGGGCACTTTCTAAGGCGATTTGGTTTATGCTGTAGATTATCTTCACATATTCATTAGCTATATTAAATGATTATGACTCTCAAGATGCAGCTCAAAGTGATAACAGTGTGATTGTGTCACTACCTCTTTCAGAAATCAGAATTTCTATAGTGGGGCTTCATCTCATCCGCTGTTATAGTCATATCCTTAGTAGAGACGTTTTGAGAAATCTCGAAGCACGAAATGGGTTTATCTAAGACGATGACGGTGCAGATGCATGGTGCTAAAGGGTGCCGATGGTGATATTACTTGCGTAGTTCATCCTGTTTGCGAGCAAGTTCCTAGGAATGTCAGTTGATGGAAGAGACGTGAATTGACGAGATGGATTAATACTTACAGCGAGTCACGGGAGAGACAAGCAATGAGAAAGACGATTCACGAGAAAGTCTCAGAAAGGGGGATCGTAGTAGATGGATGTTATTTGACGCTTTGATTAATGCTTTTTGTTGGTGCTTTTTCGAAAATGTTCAAAATGTGAGAAACAGTGGAGCAGAAGGAAGAGAAGAAGAAGATCATCGTTTATGAGAACGAATCTCACGTCGGTCTCGGGGCTGGAGTATGCTCGATGTGCCGCGACGATGCAGTAAGCGTAGAGTTTAGTCTTCTCACTAAGCTTCTTGCCGGCAACAGCGAGGCCCTCCACCCAGTAAGGCTTCAGGACGTGGTCCATGAGGACGCAAAGTGCAAAGTAAAGGCAGAAGCCTCCAGACGCTGAATCGATTGCTTTTAGTGCTCGCTCCTGACTACCAGGAAATAGTAAGAAATGGCAAAGGTTAAGTAAGACCCAGCCAACGAGGTATATGGCACCGACGCACCGTTTGTTGATACACCGCTCAGATTTGGGACTGGCCATTCTCGTAGTGACTGTGCTCAGTCACGAATAGCGAAGCGGTATGTACGGGAAGAGAAAAACCGCCACAAGCGATCATTCCGACGACCCAGATAAAAGCGCGAAGACGATCCTTGAGCAGGACGACGAGCCGGCTGGTAAAGTAGTACTAGGGCAATTATCCGATTTGGTCGTAGGTCAGGAAGTGCGGCACAATGTGTGCGGCTTTGACATATTCCAGGTATTCTCCACCGACTGCACACCAGAAGTATTTTCGATCATGCTCGAAGCCATAGGCGGTGATGAGATCGGCTCGAAAGGTGTCCTGGACTGCAGGATTGCGTTTGTCCCACTACGGAACACGGTCGAACTCTCTGAACGCAACAGCTACTGTGGCTGTATACGCTTTGGCAATCTTGCGGGACCGGTTACAGGTCGTTAGGGTGGTGGAGATGCGACTTCGTAAGCGGTGCACTGCCTATGCAGTCCCAGGATGGTGGCGACGTCTTTTCAAAGTCCTGCCATGTGCGACGAATCTCCTGTCATTTTTCTCCGAAGATATGCTGGCTAACTTGCGCCCATTGGGTATTCACTGTGGCTAGGCTTCGTACACTTTTCACGAATTGTAGTTCTATATCTACAGAAGAAGCTTCGGGAGACGTAATAACTGACAATCGTGTACCAAGACATCCCTGTCAAAAGTGCCCTTAGCTTTACGACGCAGCAACTGCAGGCGCGAAAGCAGGTGTCGTAAGTGGAGTGGTTGCAATACAGAGACAAGTTTCAAATACCATGTTCGAGGTGACGTGAAGAGTGCTGTAATGTTTTGTGGCACCAAAAGTGACAGACAAAGAGACACATCTTGAAGCAACTACCATTACGATGCACAACAAGAAACAATAACATGGGAACAATTCTTACTGGTGTGGGCAGTGCTGGAGACAAATTAAGACTTACTCTCCATTGCGTGTTTGAATGAGCGATACTGACAGTGACTGTCTTTAAACCGTCAAAGGCGACTTGATTTTGGCCCAGACTGGGGGCATCGCAACGCTGAGCACAGCGTATCCGCAGAAGAATCCGAATGCTGTGTCGAATAAATGTTTTCTTATTGCTCGTTTGTCAAAAGTCTCTCCAGTCCTCGGAGTCCAGACGCAGCCCAAATTCCCCAGCAACCAGCAATATTTGTTTGGCTTCTTCCGGCGACTGATAACCTGACGCCGAAGGACTTCTGTCTCGCAGTCGGATGGACAGTCGATGATCTTGACTTGACAATCGAGCAGACTGTTTATACCGTCTCGCGAAATTGATCATTGCAATAACCGGTGCCATCAAAATGCAGAGCGCAACGTATATGAGAAAGGCTTCGAAGAATGTGTCGTATGCACGTTTACTGCTTGGCGATTTACAGTCTCTCCAGTTGTCGGAAACAAGAAGCAGCCCAAATTTCCTAGAAACCAGCAACCAATGCAAACAATACCATTAATCGGTAAACCATTTATCCCCATCTTAATCAAGTTTGGCAGCGATTCTGCCCAATCGCGGAATGGCTCAACGACATATAGAAGTAATGGGAGGGCGACATAGGTAGGAATTCGAAAGAGTAGAACGAGGCGGCGCATTCTATCCCAGGTCGCACGTCTTACAAGAAACACTATATTTACATAGAACCTTTAGCTTATGTCTCATTATATAGTATACCGTTCTCTTCTTCATTCATACGGGTAAAGAGTATTATATCGTCCTTCCTATCATTTGGGATGAGGAGCTTGGTGCGGGAGAGCTAGCTCAGGGTCTACTAGGGCGAGAGTTTGAGGATGAGGCGTGGGTTGTGTGTGAGATCTCGGTTGGTGAGCAGCTGGGATTAGACGTTGTAGTGGAGGATTTGGGGTGAATTAAGGTGGTGTGGAGTTTGCCGTAGTAGGTGTTGAGCTCCTATTGGTGCGACTGCGTAACTGCATGTGATGCATTGCTGATGAGATGGAGATGGAGAGATGAAAGAGGAAGTTAGAAAGATGATAAACCATGCGCGATCTGCGTAACACTATGTCTTACAACCTTTACCTTATGTCTCATCTTGGTATACATTTTTCTTCCTTATTCATACATCGCAGGAGCCAAATTTCATCAACTATCACAATGGGACGATCAGGCTCGTGGCAATCGTCATTGGCTACAGATTGCTGGCGTGGTGGGAGATCGGAGACAGTAGGAGGAGGTGGACCGTTCGAGTTCCGTTTCGGTTTCGTAAACCTTCGGGCTCTATTGGATTGAATCGAGGATCCATTGCTGATGAAGATCAAGAGTGGTCGAAGATGGAAGAGTTATGAAAGATGGGAGAGTGACAAACGCTGTTTAAGCTCCGCGATCTGCGTGACTGCCGACCCTGTTCTGCACCAAGGCAACTGCTCTTCTCCGAGGACTTGCGAGTCGTGCTGAAGGACTTGCGCATACAGTCGAAGCACCTACAGGCTCACTTGATCTCGAAGATTTAGCCATCGAGATGGCAGACGTCTGCGCTATATTTTCTATAGCAGAGAGGTTATGGCGAGTGTGGAAGAGATGTTGCCACATGCGAAATACGTTCCAGGTCGAACGTCGTATAGGGAAATCTATGGTTTATGATAGTTAGCTTGTGTCTCATCTCTAACAGTTCTCTTCCTTAATTCATACAGTGAAAGAACATTATTCCATCATCTTCCACAGTGGGAGGACCAGCCGGCTGTCTTGCTCGAGAATGGTGAGGCTGGTTGTGAAGAGGTATGACAGGAGTTTGATGTCTTCGGTTGCGTAATCCTTGCTCCATTGCTGATGAGATGGAGTGATTAAAAGTAGGAAGATGAAAAAGAGTGATGAACGAAGTTCAGGCACCACGATTTGCGTGACCGACTTCCTGTTGCGCACCACCGCGACTGCCTCAGAACCTTGACAGATCTAGATATGACAAATACAGCTGATTGCTGCTGAATTGGCTGTGGAGGGTGCTGGAAGTGAAAGGTGTCTCTGGATGCTTCTTCGTTACAGATTCCGAACAAGACTTTATAGCGATGTCGAACAGGAACGGGAAAGTGAGTAGGATTTTGATATTGTGTAGAGTGCTAAGACGTGATGGGAGTGTTTCCGAATCGTGAAATCTTTGCAGATACCAACAGGGATCTGGAGAAGAGGTAGAGAGGCATTAACACAAAGGAAAATAAAGGCTTGTAGAGTACTAGCTCATCCCCGGAATCAAAAGTACGCGTTCCTTCGCAATCCGCTAGACATACCAGTGACTCGGTCCAAATGGTGGGTAATCTGAAGCTGTATTCACAAGTCTCGCAACTTGTTGGGAACATTTCGCGAATGTGTTCTCTGACCGGAAAGTGATCGGAAAGTGTACGAGACGTAGAGTAAACTTGTCTCGACTCTGCCCGATGAAGTCGTATAGCAAGCTAGCGACTTTGTTAAACTGGAGCTGTATACCGTCTCACCCTTTTCGACTATAAGTCATATCCATATGCCGTGCGACCGCGTATATGGCACTCTAAGGATAATCCTGATTGGTGAGTGGTGGGCTGACATTGCTTAGAATATCTTGTAAATATAACCGCGCGATGGTTCTGTTGGTCTATTATCCAGGAATGTTCTTTAGTCGTCGGCGTTTCAATGCGGTATCTAATGCTTGGCGGCGTAGACAATGCCGCTGTTAAGGAACTGTAAAATGTAGCTAGAGGTTTATAGAAGGCGCCCTCCTTTACCAGCTTCTAAAGAGGTGCAAAAATGGTGAGTCCATATGTAGCACCACATGTAGGAAACTTGCTTGAGGTAGTGTAGTCGTGTTCATAGTGTCGGTAGCTTGATAACTGCCGTAGTGTGGTGTGGGTCGTCTTTTTGCATTGGTCATTCTGTTGCTCCATTCATTGTCAGGTCCATGCACAAAGGGCGTTTCAACAGAACAACAATATGCTTCATACCCGAGGGCATTGCGGCAGAATCCTCCTCCTCTATGTCTCATTGAGACATATCTGATCCTACGATTGGAGAACACACTGATCTGGGTAAGTCTGTGCCCGATATATTGATCGCTTGTGATCCAACCTCCAAAGAGCCATGACAATTTTACGTCATCATGCTTTGTTCTGGTACTCTTCACACCTATACTATCCTTTACTTACATGCTTATCCATTCTCAGGAGGCTAGAAACGTGTCTTTGAGATTTCATCGAACATTGACACTTTGCGTAAACCACTTCGGGATCCTGGCTATGCATGAATTTCGGATTCCGGATGAGCAAGTGCTATATGATCTAGTCAACGATGTGCCCGAATTTGCGGCAGTGTACATGAACCTGACAATGAATGGAGCAACAGAATGACCAATGCAAAAAGACGACCCACACCACACTACGGCAGTTATCAAGCTACCGACACTATGAACACGACTACAC
>Ga0181464_1000886_pt1 | contig 14250 bp, 13 predicted proteins | sample InSIn2gowninarea_FD_119074 | JGI IMG/M metagenome (GOLD analysis project Ga0181464, IMG submission 119074) | Clean room microbial communities from NASA Spacecraft Assembly Facility at Jet Propulsion Laboratory, Pasadena, California, USA -... ...
GGTCCTTGCACTCGGAAGCGCAAGACCCTCCGGACCTTTATTAATGCTTCCCGGCTTATTTAGTCTTTAATCAGTACCGGAATCTGCATCATATGAGCCACCGGGATTAGCAGTTTATATTCGCATAAGCATATGATTGATTCATAAGCCTCAGTTCCATTCGAGTCATAATTATAAGGCAGGATTTCATTCATTGGCCATCATTCCATTAAAAACAGAAGCCCCAACTTCCATAGTTGATTTACATCCTTATCTAGGCCATAGCCACCAATAGTACCAGCAACTGGAATTGGATCGTCCAGAAATGGAATTGAATCATTCAGAGGGATAGAGCAGTAAAATGAGTATTTGAAGATGGAGATGGAACTGTATATATATTTATATATGGAACATTTGTATATGAAGATGGATCTAAAGCATTGGAAGATGGATATGTAGCATGTGAATAGTGAGTTTAGTTACTATAATAGAAGGGAGCACTAGAAAAGAAACTCACTGACTGTCGTGAGGCAAGCCATTGAAGATCTAATTGCTTGGGTGGGTGGCAAGAAGTGTGGTAGGAGGCTATTTGACTGAGGTCACCAGATCTCGGCCCGCTCCCTGACTTATAGTAGTAATTACTTATAGTATTAGTTTCAAATGGCAAAGAATAAGGTGGAAGAATCTCGGCTTTAGAAAGCCAAAGAGCTACCATAGCTACCATACGTAAATAGTCGGTCGGGGGAAGGGTATGAGGCAATGTCATTCATATAGTAAACCAGAGCATCAATTCAATGAAATATAACTAGCGATACACCCGTTCCAAGCTTGCCCACCCAACGGAAGTAGGTCCGAACAAAGGAAGCCACAAGAAAACCACCCAACCTCATAAGGAACCAGGGCTGGTCGAATCCGGGCTGGAAGATGAAAGAAATGGCAGGCGGGATGGAATCGATTGCTTTGAGGGGTTGAGCGGGAGAGGAAATTAGTCATAGTCCGGGTGAGACTTAAACCAGGGGAAGGCCGAGATAGAGAAAAAGGATAAGTTTAGAAAGGCGGGGGGAGGGGGGAGTATAGTGGCGGGATGGGTCTCTAGATGGAATTCCTTTACCTGTCTTCTAGAGTATCCTGCAATTCTTTTATATTCAAGGTGGGCGTCCTTAAATAATCGTTACTAGCAGTGATTGCTAGCGAGATTTGATAGAATAGCTAAGCTACGATTGGAAATATGAGTGTGAGCGGAGCGCGGAAGTATGAGTTAGGACGGGTAGTTCAAGTGCCATTGGAAGTGAAATAGCTGTGGGTTATACCGATTGATGTTTCACACAGCATGGGACGTTGCGAGAGGTAGTTGACGGTGCAGTATGATGTTGAGCGGTAGCGGACGGTTCTTTCTAAATAGCTTGATCGGACGTAGTGTACGAAAGCTTAGCTTGCCCGAGGGAAAGATCTATTGCTTGGTGAGATGGCTTGAGCTATGGAAGATCTATTTCAATTGCTTTTTAGATGGCTTGTGGGTAGGTCATTTCATCAGTGAATAGAGGTAAGCTTATAACTGGACGGACTATTGCTTGACAGCTTCCACCAGACGGGTAGGCGAGTAATGGTTCCCACAGCTTGGTTCTTTCTTTTGCTGGCTTGGGCGATGTATGATTTCCTCCGACCGATAGGGAGGGACTCAAGGTTCAGTTTTATAAGAAGTTAGGAAGGTAAGGAACGAAGTAGCTTGTCCGCATCGGGCAAGGTTGCTTAGTTCAGTCTCAATCTCAGTCTCAATGACTAGCTTCGCTTTACCTTGAGATGGCTACACTTTGCTCTTGCTCCGCTTGGTTCGCGAGATACTATTTCTTCCCCATTACACTGTTTCACGTGCCACTGGTTCGTCGGGTTGGACCGTTTCATTTGGTACAACATCCCGGTTAGACTATTGACTTTTTATTGGACAACTCCCGGTTAGACTATTTGTTCGTGTACCATTTGTTGGCGGGACGAGGTATTGGGTGGGTTATATAGCTGGAACTATTTCGATTTCTATTGTCAAATTATGAGCCATCGTGCAGGAAGCATCCAACGAACTAGCTCGCTCGGTATGACAGATTATTGTCCCAATAGCAGCAGGAGGTCCGGTTTACAGATTAGAAGCCCAGAGAAGCTAAGCGCTAGGGGATATCAGCTCATAAATAGAAGTATGATACGAGGTACCTATAAGCGCTAGGGCGTATACATCTTACCCCGGCTATCTATCGAAGCGATAGGGATGATAAGCCCACGAACTGGCTTAGGGGGTTAGCCCGTGAATGAGCATAGGTAAGTAAGTCGATTTTATTTCCTTATATAAGGAAGCATGTGTTTAGGAGCTTAAGGATTAATTGGCTTCATTATTTTGTACAGGTAGCTCTGTATCGGCCACGAAGATGTACAGGAGCTATTATGAGCGGCCACCAATCGTAGAGGAAGCAATCAATCAATGTAGCCAGCCGGCACCGAACTCTTATCGTACGGGTGAATATGTATCTTAAGTGCGACCTAAATCTGGTACAGGGCTAAAGGATGCGTAAGCATGGCTCGACCAACGGGAGAGGAGCGGGCACCAAAATTGACAGGTTTAGTAGGCGATCCCAGCCTTAGTAGAGCCAATCTAATCGTACAGGGGTCTACTTAGCGGCCTGCAACTCTAGCAACTAGCACGAGGTGTGGGTCAAAGCGCGTATACCTTAACTCTTTGCTTGGACTGAGGGGGATTCTTTAGGGCACATTACTTTATCTAAGCGAGATTCTCTAAGGGAGCATGTTTCCTCCGTGTTTAGGTGAGACTAATAAAAGTAGTACATGTCTATAAGGCAGCCGGCACCAAGATGTACAGGAGCTATTAAGAGCCGGCACCAAGATACTTGCTTTAACCTTTGTAGGTTGAACGAAGCGAGCGTAAGTATGCATAAGAAAGGTTGAACGGGTCTTTCTGTAGTGGCCACAAAGATGATAGCTATTTATTAGACCCGAATTCTCTTCTTGAAAGACAGTCTATACTTGTTTTAGGATAACCTCAAGATAGTACGAGCTCTTTCTTTAGCTTTAGGAGCGGGCACCTCTCCCTACCGGTCGAGCGGCCTTACGGCACCTCTCCTATATAAACTTGCTGTAATGAAGCCAGCAACAAACAATAACGTAAAGGGAGGGGGCTCTAAAGGATCTGGCAACAAGATTGCTCCTATCCTATCCGGGTCAGTAACTAATGATACTAATTGCCAGGTGGCTACTTACCAGCCCGTAACTATAGAACTTCCTGCCTTAGTGGACCAAATTATGGTACGAGCTCTCTTGCTTAATAAGGTACGAGCTCTCTTTCTTAAGGAGCCGTCACCTAGTACTTGCAAGATTCTGTTCTGTGGCCGTAACCTCTACTTGCAAGAGGAGGTGGGACGAGGACTCGTTCATAAAAAAGCGTTTCAAGGCCATTCTTTCTATCTTTATCAATTTCACTGGATAAAATAGAGAAAAAAAAGTTTGATAACGTTCGTAGAGTCTGCTGTTACCGGTTCTTTTCCTTGCACTAGGAAGCGCAAGCCCCTCCGGGACCTTCTTATCTTAGCAAGCATGGGGAGCTCCAGGTTGTTGGGCGAAACCCTGACGGCTGCTGTACAAACACAATTTGGCTAGGCTAGGCCCACCCAATCCAATAAGGGTTTCGGAGGCCTTCAACAGAAAAGAGCTAATGCCTCTCGGAGAATATATTAGGGGTTTCAGAGCATCTATTAAGGGGGATACGGATAATCCATCGAATAACATAGATATAGTAGAGTAAGAAGAAGGGTGGTAATTTCAAGAGTGAAAAGGTGGCGTAAAGGAACTGAATGTTCCAAACTCGCTCGAGAAAGGAGGGAAGGAGTACGTACGCCATGCTAATCTTAAAACATTTCACTATCGCACGAGAGCCGAGGGGGATAAACCATCTCACCCGCATCGACTACTCCTTCCTTTATCCCTTAGTCGACGCTACTCCCATAGTTCACAGAGGGGGGTCGAGCATCTCACCCGCACTTTAGCACAAACTTGAGCTCGGTAGTATATCGTATAGTAGCTGCGGTGCCTCTTCGCCCGCCCTATGTTCAGTTCAGGCCCGAAATTGAACCCGCACCTGCTGATGCTAAACCTCCATCTATATATATAGATAGGGCTGGAACCAACCTCCACTCTATAGTCCAGACTGGACTAACCTCTAAAGTGAGCTTCTGGGCGCTCTACTCTATATACCTCACCCCGACCTCCAGATAGATAGGGGCAGTCGAGTGCATCAATGCCCGCATCTACTCTTAACGTTCAGGGGCGGACCGGACAAGAGGGAGAGGCCCGCCTATGCATATAGGGGCGCGCGCATAAATGACCGGAACGGGGGAGTGCCAACTGACTATATAGAGTAGGCTATATAGATTATGAACTGGGCCTCGCATCGCATTGAAACTCGCCCTTGCAGACTAGACTAGAAGATAGATCGGTTCCAACCCAACCTTCCCCACCTTTTACCAGTGAGTGTACCGGCTTCACATAGAGCAGTGCCAATGGTTCACGGGCGGGGCGGACGATACAGCACCTGCGTTCAATAACACACACTTGCCTTACATATTCTTACTTCGGGGATGAATTCTTACTATTTCTCCTATATCTCCCTACTTGCTTTGGTAGGTGGGCTAACCACATGTGGAATACATTCTAGTTACCTAAGAACGAAACCTCCCTTAGAGATACCAAGTGCTTAGGATTCTTAGTAGCAGCTATCACCATATTCCCTTGTAAGGATCCCATTTAGCTTATACTTCCTGTAGCTCAACACGTAGAACTCTCACGGAGAGAGCCCTATCACTGATTATATCCTTATTATACCCCTTACTTAAGTGTTTACTAACCCGATATCAGATGAAACGCTTAGGCAAGGGACGGTATCGCTATCAACCCGAGCAGAGTTTATGACATGGCAGGCATAAAACAACAACTTGACTCTTACCTTTGTACCGTCACCCTAGGAAAGGAGATTGGAGTGGTGCTACCCGTTGCTGAAGCCCGGAATAAGATCAGTTACCAACTTTATGGAATAGCTTCAGGCAGGGCTAATGCACTATATACCCTTAGCGGGTCGGGATTAGACCTTACCCATTTTCTTATTGCCTTACACCCTCAAACTAATTTGGGAACTGGCTAAGCTTCGGGCATAGAGCTCATCAGGGGATATCCCCCATGTCAATGGGTGTTTTCTTCCACTTTGGTTAGCGCCGCGCATACGGAGTTCCATCCCTTTCATCTTGTTATATGAATATTTCCTTGAGCGTTTCCAAAGAAGCAGGTTTGAACCTTTCCCTTGGGAGTGTAAAGTGAAATCGCGTTAATACTCAAGCCCACCATGAAGATTTGTCCATTCGCTGTTTTTCTATTTACGGCTACTAGGATGCTATCACCTCATACTCTATAAAATCCCTGTACCCTATACCTTGACTACTTACTCGTACGAGAGTCTCTTTCCCTATAGTATAGAAGAGATCATATAGGAAAAGGAATAAAAACAGAACCGAACAAAGATATGATTGACAGAATCGTATTTAAGCCCTGCACGAAAATGAATTTTCCCGGTTCGTCACTGTATTCTTTTATTCCCACTTCAAAAGGTCCGGAGGGCTTGCGCTTCTGAGGGCAAGGAAATCTCCTGCACATAGAAAGGAATCAAGCTATAGAAAGAAAGTAATAGAGTTAGGCTATTACCGCCCATAGATCAGTCTCTATAAGCGTTAGTGTGAGGCTAGGAACATTGAGGAGCAGTAATAACATTGTACAGGTAGGCTGATAGTAACCTCTCCGTAGCGAAATAACCAGTACGCTCTGCCATAACGCTCTTACTCTACATCTGCCTCTACCTCGCTAGCTACCTCACCCGTAGGAACTCTACCCAAGCAACCTTACCCGCAGAATGAGATTGATTGATGAAACCAACCATCCAAGCAAGCCTTCTCATCCTTTGTCGTTATGGATTCGATAGCATAATGACATATATAATGAATGAATGCATAATGACATATATAATAGCAGCATTGTCTGGTGTAATTACTGCTATAATTGATGGCGGCCCTCACCCATATGATGGATGAGCTTCCAAATCCCTCACCATCGGAATCGAGTGGGAGTGGATCCATCATCATCTTAGGAATCATATTTTCTGTAAGCTGAAGTCCTGTTAAAGCGCTCCTAGCCCGATTCCAAGACCTGGACCTGTTTCAGGTTTGAAAGCAGCCCTTATTCCATTCATTCCATCAACAGTTAAGTCATTAGTACCAGAGCCTATTCTTTCAATTGTGCAATCAGTTCTTCCACTTGGCTCAATAGCCGGAGATGAAATAGCGAAGGTTACGTTCACATTTCTAAGCGCGGTTCTTCCTCCATCAGATCAGGCATTGGTACCCCATCTCAATCCCCAATCGTCTGGTAGTGGGAAATCGTTTGGTATTATCTCGATAAATCGTCTGCTGTCAAAAGCTATTTGGGATCCATTCTATTACTATTTTATATGTCACTTCGGAGCAAGTGAAGTTACTGCAGAATTGCTTAGACTTGCTTGACTGGACTAGCTGGACTTAGCGGATTTACCCCCTCTTGCTTTGTCTGCCCCCCTGCCCCATATCCCCGCTGCGTGGGCGTCCAGGAAGTCAACTCAAAACGAAAAGAAAACAACTTATTAATGCTTTGGCCGCTGAAGAGGAAGAACAAGAGTCTGGTTGCGCTTCGGGACGACTTCCCCTACCACTGTGAAATAACACCCTCTTCCCTTAGTATAGTAAGCTGGCGGGCTTCTTCCTTCACTGAAGAAGGTTACTAAGACGTGTGGCCTATTCCAATAGCGGGTAGACGGGGATTATGCCTATTGAAATCTTCCGATTGTGATAGGATTCCATTTCCTCCTTCTATGAATTTCGTGCTTACTTCTTTGCCGAAACTTCAAGGTCAATAAATTAGGACTCCTACCCTAGGTCTGAAACTCGGTCTGCTTTCTCCTACAAAAGCTCAGTGGGTCTGTCTCCTACTACTCCCCCGATACGAGTTATTTCCTCCCCCTTTCTTTCCTCGTTTGAACCTCGCCCTTTCACTATAGTTGCTGCCATTGACTCACTTCCATATTGAGAGTGCTATAACAAGTTCGCTAACCAGGTCTCGCTATCCACTCTCCTAGCAAAAGAGAGAGCACCTGTTCGCTAGCCACTCTACTAGTTGAAGATAGAGAAGCCGCTTTTGCACCTGGGATGAAGCGCTGTCACCTTTCTTGAATCGATCCGTATGAGGGAAAGATCGAGTTAGCTGTACCGCCCGGGCTCACGGTTCCAATCCCAAAAGGGATTCCGCCCAGCCTTTCTATCTATCACTATCAGAAGTTTTAGTCTTCGAAGAGAGGACTGATTGCCATGGAGTAGCGATCGAAAGACTAAATCCACTTCCCTCAAGTGCTTTCTTTCGGGGATGGATGAAAGGCTCTACCTATATCAATTTTTCCAATTGGGGATTTTCCTATAATGATCTCCATGAATAGATGTTTCCAACTATGGGTCTCGAGCAGTAGAGAAGAACGGCACTACCTAGTGGTAGGAACAAAGAGCAAATCAAAGTAATCTTGTTCACAGCGGATATGCTTCTTTACCACTGCGTTTCCCCTTTCACGAAAGATAGATCCAAATCTACTATCACTAATACACAGAATCGAATCCATATGGTTTCTATTCTGCAGACTAGAAAAGAAGGGTACTTGCTCGAGCCAAGCCATAAGTAAGAGATTAGATTCATTTATGTAAGTGATTTCGGGTCTAGGTTCGGTGAACCCAGCTTCCATACAATAGAGTCGAAGGACAGCTGTATAGCTAAGGTCTAAGGGCAAATGTGTGCTGCTCTTGCGGGTCCAACTCCTGTGTCCTGTCTGTCCTTCGTAGGCGGGCTGGCTATTCCCGATAAAAAGTTTCAGAGGTTTGGCATCTACACAAGAAAAGGCTATCACCCGTAGCACGTAAGGTGCTGAAAATAAGACCCGTGAATGCCTCCTAAGCAACCTTATTCCGAGAAGTTCTCGTGCAGATGCGAAGACAAGCCGTATGCCCCAAGAGGTCGAGGACTGGGGTCTCTAATCCCAAACGCATTCAAGAGAAGATCCAATCTAGAGGTACTACTCGAGAGCTGCTATCCCGCCCAACTACAATCTATCCTCTACGTGCCCCCCACAAGCACACTACTACCAAGGGTTTAATCCGGCCGCTCATCCAAGTCTTGTCGCCAGCAAGCCTAGTCCCATGTTGAATTACTAAGGTTTAAGAAACTAAGTAAGAGACGCAGGCATCAAGGTCTGAAGGGCGCTGTGGGTCTACCTTCGCCTTCTTCACTACCTCGCGTTCCTCTGCACTTAGTTGCTTGGGAATACTTTATACATACATGGGTTTGAAAAGAACACTACTACCGAGAATCGCTCTCTCTTGGCCACTACAACTACTAATACACTGCCCGCCTAACTGCCAAACGAGCTGGCTTAATCGACTAATGGAATGGAAGCCGAGGACTTAAGTGCAGGTGTTTGGAAACATCATATGGGCCATCTCTCGTCACTCCACTTCCCCTTGCTCGGGACCTAAGATGGGCTTAATGATAAAAATCATATGTGGGAAGGTGGATTCCACGGTGCTCTCTTGTGGGAAAACTTGACCTTCGATACCAGCTATCTCTCAGAAATAGAACTAGGCTGTCAGTTGCTCTTCTATACAGTCGAGTTAGATGGCATTACTTGTTTTGCCACATTGCTCTTTCTTCCGGCTGCACCTGAAGTCACTCATTCCCAATCGCATTTCTGGTTAAGAGAAGTAGGTTCTTTGACTCTCTTCTTTTTTTCATTTTTGATTGGATCAAAGAGGGGTAGCTACACCATAGGAATGATTCAAAGGTAGGAAGAGTTTAGGCTGTTAGCGTGATGAAGAAGAATGTAATCGCTCGACCCCCGGGAGAGGAATGCGGCTAATCCCTCCACGGTACTCTGCTCTGCTGAACATGGTAAAAAGGGCTTCATTCAGCCAACGAGAGGTTTCGAAGTAACTCGACTGTATGACCTTTCGGCCACGACCTAGAGGGGTGAAGAGGTTGAGCCCGACCATCCATTACATCATATACAATAGATCTTACTGCTTTAGCAGCTTTCTTTCTTGCAATCGAGCAGCCTTTCTCACTTCCGGCACACTTGCTATACTTCCAAAAGCGGGTCATAAACGGGGGTTTTTTGCCTCAAGTCTCAGTCTTCTTCAATGGCAGGAATGGCTGGATTGAAGAGCACACAGCTAGTCGACTGTAAGGAATTGAGTGAGCCGAGCATAGCGAGGAGGAGATAGATTGAAACATTTTCACAGTCGGGCTGGGTTCAGAACCATCAATTGCACTTGCTGCGAGTCAGCCCTATTTGAGAAAAGGAAAGACTTACAAAATATCCAACGGCCACACTAGATACTGGTTTTCATAGACAGAGCTACTCCAAGCCCAATACCAAATATGAATCATATTTGATGAACCATGAAGTTGTTTCTTTCTACTCAGTACCATCTTGCCTACCTCTAGATTCTAGAAGTAGTGACACCGTAACACATTACCTCGTAGATTAGATTGATTGAGGATACTTTCTCATGTCACATATACCGTTTGCATGTAATGACTGATACAATTGAAATAAGATCCCAAATCAACGCTTTCTTTGTCATCTTCGGAATCAGGGGTTCTCTTCAAAAACTCCCATTGGCCATTCTTGTTGCTAGTTCGGTTCTATTCATCTTTCCGGGTCACTACGTTCTCATAAGCTTCGGGTCTGTCCGTTAGTGGTGATTGGTCATTAAGGTTCCTTTGGGCTTGCTTTTCCTGCTATCCCGCTACGCTTTCTTGTTTCATGCCTTCTGGCTCTGCGTAACATAACATCAACTGACAGACCTAGCTATATTGAAGAGAGTTTGGTTGGGAACCTTTCACTCTGGCACCACCTTTCTTTCTTTGTATCATCTCTCTCTCGTTATCGGGATGTCTTTGTTCGAGTCTTTCCACCGGCGAAGCAGTTGGTCGAGCTGCTTTGCACCTCTCATCCCGCTGTTCTTGCTTCTCGCTCTATCTAACTGAGAGAATAGCTTGCTTCGCTTTTTGCCTCTCTATGGTGGTGATTATGGGCATAGAATTAGCGCATTAATGTGCAGCAACAAGCCACGGTGCTCCGCTAACGAGGTAACATAGTGCAACGCAGCAGCTAGTTGTTCTGTTGGTTTGCATTTGATCTTAAGTGCGGCAAGAGAGATCAATCCCAGTGATGTTTCCGGTGTGCTTCTCGCATTTGATGTATAGAGGGCTCTGTTCTCGACACTCACAAAGAGGCATGCACGGAAGATGTGTAATCAATGTTGACAAACAAGCTATTCTCGCTTTCTGTAGTAGAAGCATCGAAACTAGTAGTGCAGCTAGTCATGAGTAAGACATAGCGACTTAATATCACTCATGCTCTACCTTCTTTTTTGGTGTTATAGAAGACAGGTGTAATGCGCTAGTGCTTTAGTTACCGAACAAGACCATTCCCGTGCAGCGAAAGAAGCTTAATCTATACCTATAAAAGTCCAGTCTTCTTTCTATTAAGCGCTCGCATCTCTCTTATAACGAACCCGTGACCTCAAGATTATGAGCCTTAGCCTTGCGAGCCGAGCCTCCCTCCTCTCCTCTTGGTCGAGTTAGTAAACAACCTTTAAAGACGCTTGGTCGAGCTCTTGTCTTTGGGTCTTCTTGTCTCACTTCTTTGCCCTTCATGGAAGAACTCAATATTGATGACACCTCGAGGGCCTTGGGAGCAGCTCCACTCCGCTATCACCGGCTGACTTGAACAAGCAAGAAATTCTCTCATCTTGGGACTTCTCCTTGAGGCAGGCGCCCTCCTAAAGTCCTAAAGCACCTTATCCCTCTCCCGTTCGCTTTAAGTGAATTATAGCAACCCGAAAACGGTCGAGCCGGAACCCTCTGCGCCTATAGTCTTCCCTTTATTGAAGTCGGATCAAGAATCTCCATGGCGAACATCCGGAGATTACACATTCGTATGTGAGGAGGAGTGGAAGCCACTCGACTGTTAGGGAGAAAGGAACTCGTAGTTCTAGTACCTGACCAAGTTCCGGTTTCCGGTTCAGGGTCATCTGTCTCGTGATCGTTTGAGTACTTTAGTTCGTAGTGGTGTCCTAGGTAGTGTCCCTGTGTCGGAGTTGTCTCCATGTATGGCCTGTAAACTGGGAAAACGCCCTACCTTATCCCTCTAGTACGACGTCTGTTTCTGCTTCTCTTTTTGATTTAGTGCACTCTTATGTCTGGGGTCCTGCCTGATAGCGGAACCGTTATGTGACATCGTCGAATATAAGGAAGTCTTGGATGCTCTCCGTTTGTACTGGGATGCCAATTGGGATTGGTGGATCAGGATGTTGCCTGGCAACTTGTTCCTCATTGCTTTCCCTTCTAGGGATCTTGCTCGCCGAGCTTTGTCTCAGGAGTTCATGCATGTGGGCCGTACTACAGTTCAGCTTCTGGAGTGGTGGCCGGATTGCGCCACCTTTCCCCTGGGGACTCTCAGACAATGGATTGGTATCAGCGGTCTGCCTGTTCACTGTTGGGATTCCACTTCCTGAAGCGAAGTGGTGTCAAGCTTTTTTCCCTGGTAGCTATTGATGAAGAGACATTCAACCTGGATGATGAGGCCAAAATTCAGATTGAAATCCCAGTAGGAAAAGGCATTCCAACATCGCGCATTGTTAAAGTGGGTGATCTTCAAAGGCCGGTTTCTTTCCGACCCATTCCGGTCTCGGCGGGGACGAGAGTAGGACAGCCAAATGAGATGCGGCTGCTTCAGCGCAAGAGAAAGAGAGGCCCCGAGTCTGCTCTGATTCAAACCGGCCGAGTGGATCGTCAAACCGGCAACTCAGCTTCTCAAGCCAAGACTGTATCCTGGGCGGGCACTGTGCGCGGTAAGTCTATCGATCCCAAACCCAATTCCAATTTTGAATTTCAAAAGGGTAGTAGGGAGACATCTTCTGATCATGAGCATGTGCCTTTTGACGAGGGCCTACGTGAGAGTGGATCGAAAAGGGCCTTGCATCAAAACCCAGCGACTTGTCTTGGTCGGGATGTTAACAGGGCCAATTTGGCGACTGGGCTCACACTCTGTTTGCTACTCAGCCTTTTCGGCCATAAGCCCATGGGCCTGCTCGGGCTGGCCCGTCTCAACCTAAACCTAGGGCCACGTCTCCCTTTTCTGGTAGGTGCAAGCAGGAATCTAATTTCAATAATCTCATTCCAATCAGTAAAGGAATAGTTCGTCCCTTAGCTAGGTACGGCTCTTTCGAGCAATCAATCAATCTGCTTATCGCTTCAAAATAAGTCACTTCCTGCTAAAAGTGGAGCTCTTTTGGGGGTGGACTACACGAGTCTTATGAAAGAGAGCCGAGGACTATATAATAGCAAAGGCTTTCTGGTCGATAAGTCAACAGATGTTCTCCTGGGGCAGACAGAAGAAGTTCCGATTCCTTCTACCACCATCACTTCCTGACTCACCTGCTCAAACGAGAGTTGAAGTTCCGGAACTAGTGCCTGCCCATGATGCTTTTGCCGCTTGAAAGCTTGGTCTAAAAGTATCAATCTTTCTTAAGTTAAGAAGCCAGAGCAAGTGCATGTGAAAGTTCGCCTAATACTCGAATTGGGTTCTCCTTCCACTTTGACTTCGACTATTGTTACTTCTTCGACCCGACCCCGAGATCTCGAATTCTTTTAACAGACAGCCACTTCCGCTTGTTGAGGAACGTGCTTGACTATATAGGGCAGCCCCAGTTCCAGTATTGGAGGAAGCACATGGCATGGAAAGCATGGTAAGTAGGACAGCCAATCCTTAATAAAGCTATCTCGCCGGGGTCCGGTTAGTCGACCTAAGCTAAGCACTGTGAAAAATGAGTAGAAATTTTGAAACGAAAAATGCTGCTATGGGCATAATAGAGGCTTTTCATCTCCCTCATTCATCAGAGTGGAATGGACAAGGTCTCTTCTTCGAGATTCGCTATTTTTAGTTACTTATTTGAGAGGGGCTCACTCAAACTCCTTCAATTCTTCCGCCACATCACTTCCGCTTCAGCTCTTTCTTCTGGTTTGCTCTGCCTCCACATAATCTTTCGGCCACAACTTGACTTCCTTCCGCTCTTTCTTGTCTTGTTCGCCCCACCTGAAACTAGGCAGTGTCTAAGTGCAGGGCCGTTCAGTAAGCCGATACCGGTCAGTGTTAACACATCATGTCAGGTAGTATCGTCGGTTGTAAGGGTAATTGTTGCACCCACCTAACTCACATTCTCGGGATGGTGGTTTCTGGATGTAACGGAATTGAATGTATTGCAAGTGCCTTAGTGTGTGCTTGTGCCGTTAGCCCATTAGCAGTGTGCCGTTCTCTTGCTGTGTGCCGTAGCAGTAAGCCGATACCGGTCGTAACACATAATGCATGTCTGTATAATGTGAATCATCCTGGGATTGGTCCAGGATAGTGTTACGGGGGCCCACGTACAGGGCTGTGGCGGCTGTCAGAATGGGGACTGAATGCGGAAGGAAAGGGTAGGAGGGCAAGGGTCTGATTGAAAAGGTATGAGGCTTTAGAGGTGATGGATGAGGGTAAGGCTGAGGTCCGTCTGATTTCCAAGGATGGAGGGATCAAGGTGAAGTCTGAGGTTCCCAAGGAGAAAGGTTGTTAAGGCTCAAGGGTAAGTATGGAGGTAAGAGTATGAATTGAAGGATCGAAGGCAGTGTCTCTATCTGTCCAGGTCCGGGTCAGTGGGGACACGTAATGCCTGGTAGGGTTGTAAGGGTCACTGCACCTCTTTCATTTCTTCACCACCCCGCTCTGAAGATGTTGTCAATCCAATCAATCTCAATCTCAATCTCAATCTCAATTTCTATCTCTCCAGCAGCTTCCACGCAACTAAGTCTGTTGGTTACATACTGTGTCTTCTCCCTTTGATTCAATCAAACTCCTTCTGCTCCTTGTACTTTCCCCGTACCGTGTGTTGTACTGTCCCGTGCTGTATGTGAAAATACGCCACTAACATAATCCATTCATTCAATCAAAGCATGCCCCTAGCTAGCTTCGTTTCATTGTAAGGAAGCTGCCAAGTCCACGTGCAAGTCCACATTCACGCGACATGGTGCGGTACGGGGCCGAGTGAGTGAGTTAGTTAG
>Ga0181464_1000344_pt3 | contig 14246 bp, 5 predicted proteins | sample InSIn2gowninarea_FD_119074 | JGI IMG/M metagenome (GOLD analysis project Ga0181464, IMG submission 119074) | Clean room microbial communities from NASA Spacecraft Assembly Facility at Jet Propulsion Laboratory, Pasadena, California, USA -... ...
TTTCGAGACAATACTGCAGAGGTTTAATATGCAGGATAATAAACTAGTGAAGGTTCCTATTCTTGTAGTTGTGAGGTTATCTGCTGAACAGTGTCCCAAGACACAAGAAGAAGAAGAAGAAGAGTCAGAGTCTAAAGAAGGAGCAGGAGAAGGAGAGGCAGGAGAAGAAGAACCAGAGGAGGAAGAACCAAAAGAAGAAGAACCAGAGGAGGAAGAATCAGAAGAAAAGGGACTAGAGGGAGAAGAGTTTCCTGATGTAACCATGGTGGATATGGAGGTCCCTAAGAAAGACACAGCTCTTGCAAAAATGGAGAAAGAGAAGGAATTGGCAACCCTTGTTGCTCAGGTAGTTGAGTTATAGCTTCAAGTACAAAATTTAGAGCAGGTTGTAGTCAAAGCAAAAGAGGACAAAGAACAGAACAGAGGAGAATTGATGGAAGAAATCTAGAAGAAGAAAAGGGAAGTTAAATTCTGGAAGTATCGAGTTACACAATGTTTTAGGTGGCTTAAGAAGTTGACCAAGAAATTGAAGAGTACAGAAAAGAAGAAGTCTGAAACATTGTAGGGTGATGAGAGTATGCCAGAGCAGGATTAAGCTGGAGTACTTAAAGTTTTGAAGTTTTTTGCAGAGGTAAAGAGTTGTGTGAGGACACACAACAATTTAGGGATGGGAGGATGTTAGCCCACTAATTTTCTTCCTTTTGACCATTTTTCCCTTCCTAAATCATGACCATTTATTGTTGTTTTACCTCACTTATACACCCTCATCTTGCACTAGTCCATGAATGATGACATATTTCACTTAGAACTTTATATTTCATATTTTAAACTTAACTTATCATTAATTAATTATTTATCAAGTGATTTCTTGCTTATAATCACTCTTGTAACTTATCGATATCTCCAATGTTGTTTGATAGTCAAGTGCTTACCATGACTGCTCATCCTAGTGCAGGATCAGATCTCCCACCAGTACCAGCACAGCGAATCATTGTAGGAGACCCAGACCTACTTGATCACCACCTTGTTCTGTGCCGCTTCAGCCACGACAATAAGTTAGATATGAAGGCAGCCGAGTTCCAGCTACAACAGCAAGGCAATCCAAAGGTAGTTGAGATGAGATTTATCAAGAACGAATAGCTGGACATTGGCTACGACCAGTTTTGTTAAACTGCCTAATTTTGAAGGCCGAAAGCTAAATTCTACATATCAGTTATGTAATCAGTTAAATGATCATTTTAGCCTTCGGTAAAGGATCTATATAACAAGGAATGTAAATAGGATGAGATAGTTCTTGATAAGTTTGTATAGAACAGAGATATAATCAGGCAAGTGATAAAAGGCTTGTATTTTTGTTATCGCCCAAATATAGGCTAGACTATGTAATCACATATGTATTTTCCTCTATGAATTAATAAGAAGGGAGCTGCACCTTGTGTTTTCATGAATCGTATTTTTGTTTGAAGTTGATGAATTGATAAAGTGCTGAGCAACATTTCTATTTAGAAGGGAAACACGCTGGTTGGCTAGGGCCCAACTAAACAAGCACGTTTACCCTATTTTTTGTTCTTGTAATTTATGTTTCTACTACCAAGTATGATTTAATGTACAACACATGAATTCCTGTTTGAGTGAAAGTGGATCCACAGCGTGAAGTAGTTAGAATTTATTTTCCTGCATCTGATTTTGGATTGGTTTCCCTACCTAGTCTAGGAAGGAGAAATAGCCCTGCACCAGTGCACATTGGTGTGCTATTAATTTCCTGTAGTTTTGTTTGATTTTGGTTTTCCATGCCTAGTCCAAGTAGGAGAAATAAACATGCACCAATGCATGTTGGTGTGCTATTCATTTCCTGCAGTTTTGTTTGATTTGGTTTCCCCGCTTAGTCCAAGCAAGAGAAATAACCCCGCACCTATGCACGTTGGTTTGCTATTCACTTTCTATAGTTTTGGTTGATTTGGTTTTCCCACCTAGTTCAAGCAGGAGAAATGAACCTACACTAGTGCACATTGGTGTGATGCAGCAAGCCTTTTAAGTTTACTTCCAGTAGTTTTCTTACTTTCATTAATGTTTCCTTACAGGATAAATTATACAGATTGCTTCTTTATTTTTGCACTTTGTTAAAATTAGAAACATCCATTTTTATGTGTGCAATTTTATTTCAGAGAACTTGTAGTAGTTAAGCTCTTATTTCAAGAATTAAATACTAAGTGTAAGAATCTCTGATCTGGTGCAAGAACTAGTTTCTTGTCACAAGATCTGAGTGCTCTGAACTTGAGAAAGTTCAAGCCCTTGCATGAAGGAAAACACTTTTAGTATAGACAGTATTCAGACACTGTGCATAAATTTTTGTTCTTGCACTAGTGCAAACAAACTAAACTAGTGCAAGAAGGAAATCTTTATATAAGTAGGTTTGAAGGACCCATTTATTGAGACTGCTAAAATGTCTTTGCTAAAGAAAAACACACACTCAATAGTTAATCAATAGTTAGCTAGAGTGATTGCTCCTTTATTTTTAAATCTCTTTTGCAAATGCATTCTTCCTTGTTCAGGTCTAGATTATTTTGATGGTTCAGGTTGCCTTTTTCTTTCTTTAGTTTGATTCTCAACTCTTTCCTTTAAAGAAATTAGGGATTGAAATTAGAAATATTCATACCATCTCTGGCATTGCCTATGCTTCGTCTCTAAGTTTATGAATCCCCCGGGTTGATAATTAAGTGTTGAGGAGTTTACTTAAGTGCAATTCCTGCACCCAACAATCATCTTTGGACTAGACATGAGTTGTATCTACCCAAGTAACTACAAATGGTATGGATACATCAATGGGACATAATGGCTGGAATCCCAATCCCAACCCCAACTGAAAGGGGTTGTGCCCAGTTGAGCCATGGAGAGCTCTATTGTAGTTTTCCTAGACATAGGGGAGAATTTTATCCCATGTGTGAGGATGCTTTGAGTTGTACATGCGTAGAGTGTGCATGATCATCATATTGATGACCTATGTGTTGCCATATATTTGGAGGTGGTAGGCCACAGACTTAGTGAGCTTGGTATCGGCTGAACCAAAATTTACTTAAAAACCTACTGTCGTGATCTAAGATAATGGACTATGGTATCCTAAAGTGTACTCACACTCGTTCAAAGAAGAGATTAGCAGTGGCTTCTACAGTGATACTACTTTTGTAGGATGCCATAATGGCCGTCTTAGAGAGTATTTCGATGACCATGAAAACAAAGTCATTTCCATTCTTAGTAGAAGGAAGCCCTGACATTTCATCCATGGAGATGGATTCCCAAGGCCGAATAGGAGTAGGTAGAGGAGTATATAGGCCTTGATTATTGATTGTCAATTTGACAATGACATAAACATTGCAGGATTTGATGTACTTCCTGACATCCTCTCTAAGGTTTGGCCAATCTTAATACTTCTGTAGCACCGCCACTGTTTTCTCAACTTTGAAATGTCTAGTGAATTGACTGTAGTGTGCCTCCAAAATCATCTTGGCAGGCTCACTTAAAGGAACATAGAGGTACCACAAATGGCATAGCAGTGCACCCTCGAGGTGAAAATTGGGAATTTTCTTTGCTTTTAGGAGCATCTGGTACATGTTGTCGAATTCTGGATCATTGTTGTAAATATGTGACCATCTTAAAGTATCATGCCCACAAGAGTCAAATGCATTGGTCAGTGCCATAACATATGGTCAACTAAGATAGTTTGTGACATTATTGGTGTTTCACTTCTTGTAATTGACGTTCAAATGGAATTTTTGCAGATATGTGGACCATTTCTGATGGTGATCATTATGTAACTTTCATTTTGTTTATATGAACTGCAAGGGTCAATGGTCTGTGTGGATGATTTTTTTTCTTCCCCAAAATGTAATTATTCCATTGTCGGAAGACTTCCACAATGGAATACATCTATTTTTTAGAAGTGGGATACTTTCGAACTGTATCGAAAAGTGTCTTGCTAGGATATGCCATTGGATGCCCCTGTTGGGTAATAGCTAAACCAATAACATAGTCGTAGGCATCTATCTAAATTTCAAATTAGTGTTGCAGGTATGGAAATGTGAGCATTGGTGTACAATAAAGGTGATGGTTCAACTTGAAAAATGCCTACTATTGGGATTCAGACCAAAAGAACTTTTCTTTTGCTCCGCCCTTGGTATCTTGACTCAAAGGCGAACTGATATGAGAGAATCCTAACATGAACTTATGAAAGAAATTGGCAAGACCTAGGAAGCTACAGACCTCTATTAGAGTGGTTGGAGTTGGCCAATCTCGAATAACTTGTATCTTTACAGGGTGTAGATGCACACCTCACTCATTAATGATGTAGCCTGTATATTAAACCTAGGTCATACCAAAAGTGCATTTCTTGAAATTGGCACACAATTTGTGTTGTCACATGTTTTGGAGGACCTATCAGATATTGTGTATGTGCTCTTCCCATCTTCGGCTGAATATCAGGATGTCATCTAGGTACACTACTATGAATGAGTTGGTGAAGTGCCTAAGATTTTTTTCATCATCCACATGAAGGTTACGAGGGAATTCTTCAACCTAAAAGGCATGACCAACCATTCATAAGGCCCTTCTTATAATTTTAGGGTGGTCTTCCATACAGTGAAGGGTTAAATAGATACCTCATGATAATTGGACTTTAGGTTAATCTCGCTGAATTATTTGGCGCCCTTGAGCTGGTCTAGAAGGTCATCAATCCATGGGATTATATACCTATTCTAGAAAGCAATCTTATTCAGTGCTCTATAGTCCGTACAGAGCCTCCATGTTCCATACTTCTCCTGTACAAACACAATAAAGATTCCACAAGGTGATGAACTCAACATTATGTGCCCTTTCTGCAGCAACTCCTGGATTTTCCTTCTGATCTTGCCATTCTCTAGAAGAGAGTGTCAGTAGATTGGTCAATTGGGTAGTGGCGTGCCCTATCTTAGGTGGATGGAGTGCTTGAATTGACAGTGTAGGTGTACCCCAATGGGCGAGGTGAGGATGTCCTCATATTCCTCCATGACCTCATCCATCTGTTGTTGTTGTGTGGTAGAGCCTTGTCTAGAGGTCATGGAGGTGGCCATACTTTTCCTCTTACCCTGAGGGTGAATCATGAGGATGAAAAAGTTCCTTTTCTGAGTTATGATATCATTGCATTGCTTTGCAGAGATGAAAGAAATGGTGGTAGGCGGTGCTACCTCCTATATCCTATACAATTTTTTGCCCAAAGTAATAATAAAAGTGGGAGGCCTAGACGCATAAACAAAATGATGCTTCCACAAGTATGGTTGGCCTAATAATACATCACAAAATTCAAGAGGAGTAACATCACACTCACCTCATCTATGAAGGGCTTGATGTTGTAGGGAAGGTGAGACTATTGGTTGATGCAGAGATCTCGTCCTTAGTGAAGCCATCTGATGGTGTACGGTGACGGGTATTGTGTGGTCGGTAGGCCCAACTGCTTCATGACCTCTATTGAAATGAGGTTCTTTTGGCTCCCATTATCTACAATGAACTGCAACAGGGAACTCTTCACCTACATCTTTGAGTGGAAGAGGTGCTCCCTCTCCTCTCTATCTTTAGGCTCAAACTTCTAGATCCTGGCAGTGTCAATGGTGGCACTGGGATTTGCATCAATAATATATTTCCCTTTTTCATTCCCCTTGTCAGGCTCTAACATAGAATTAGAACATGCATCTTATTTGAAAGCCTTTAGCTCAGCTATGAGTGACTGCTTGGTTGGACACTCACTTGTGTTGTGAGTAGGGATCTTATGCAACTGATAGCAATTTCCCATGTCCTTATTTGTCTTCGTGGTGCTTTTATTTAGTTTTGTCTTTGATGGGTTGTCCCGATTCACCCCACCTTGGATTTGACCATTTTTTTTTTGTTTGGGGGTGCCCTTCGCTTCCTTTAGATTCATTGATCCAAAGTCTCGCTTATTCTGTTTAAACTTCTGCTTGATCTCAATAGCATATCGATATGGAACATCGAAAGAGGAAATGTCTAAGAAATCCATTTCATCTTGGATGTACTTATGTAGATAGCCGTGGTACTTGAGTGCCAAATTTTGCTTAGAATTCTTAATACCTAGCTTCGTAAAAAAGGCATGAAAAACATTTGCGAACTTTGACACATCTTGGTCTCTTCCCTGCCGAAATGTTGTCCACTTTATGTATTTATCTTCATATCTCTTGAAAGGGTAATATTTTTCCTTAATGCAGTGTTATAAAGAATTCCAAATGGGTGCGGATGAGAACAATGAGGATTACCTCTCATCCCTTTTCTCACAATAGTTTCCCAACAGTGCTTGATATGGGGGTTGACTTTAAGGAGTGCAAAGGTAATCTTTTCCCAATTGAAAAATTCATGAACCGAAAAATTATTCTTCCAAAATATTTAACCATGTATTTACAACGTCTGCATCTATCTGGCCTTCCAATATAGGAATGTCAAAGTTAATGTGTACCTTAAAAAGAGTGGCACCTCTAGCATGGCTACTCGATGAATGTGCATTGCCTGTGGGTATTTGTTGAAGGATTTGGGTGAAGTTATCCATCGTCTCCTTCCTCTACCACTTGAGGGCCTCCTCAAATAATATTTTGAAAGGATATCCTACCCCCTTGTCTTTATTTTCTTCTGCCATGGGAGGTTGTTTGGGTTTACGAGGCTGGTCTTACAAAGGTTCAACCAGTTCAAGCCCTAAATCATTATACCTTGACCTCATTGGGGACATGCAAAGAAAAAAAAAACTAAATAGAAGACTGCTCGGATAACACTAATCCAAACTTACAGAGGAGCGCAAAAAAATACAGATATAAACTTAAACATAGATATGCACCGAAAAAGAAATTTCATTTCATTAATATCAATAAAGTGAAATACTCTTACATCCCCAATGCAAATAAATTATCTCTGGCGATGGTAGCTTATCTCTGAGAAGAGATGTGTCTGATACATTCCAATGAAATGTGTTATAATGAGGCTTTAAGGCCTATTTATTATTGATAAACAATGAAAAACCATAAACATCTGAAAACATAATCCTAAGAGATGAAGCATCAAAACTTTTGGCCTTTTTTGGGTAAATTGGTACTTCAACTTTCTAGGGTCGTAATTTTGGCATACAATCTCCATTTGACATGCACAATTCCTCATTGGAAATAGATATCTGAGGCCTACAACATTCTATTTCAAACATCAAGTGAAAATTTGTGTTTTCCCATTTGCCAAAAAAATGTTGTTTAGGGACTCAAAACAGCTTTGAAAGTTCAGGACCTAAAAAAATGCAAAAAATAGTAAACTATGCTACAATTAAGGAAATTGAAAGAAACAATGGTGGGGGTCCAAGTGGAATAGGTGGGTCACCACCAATATCCACCTGGATCAACAAACCAACGCACTAACAACTCACAGCCATCCCTCAAGACACTAGGCCACCCATAAGTCAATGCATAAGCACTAATAGTAAAACCTCGAGTTAGAATTGATTTTCCACAAACCTAACTACGTACCACACCGACAACAAGGAATGCATGAAGTTGTGAGCCTCCAAAAACGCTCACAATCCTACCTGCCAATGGTGATGACCGAAAATCTTCAATTCAGAGCATACGGCCCCAAGATGAGTGCCACCTTTTAAGGTCAACCTCTAGACCATTGCCCAGAAACTTCCTTAAACTTGTCAGAATCATAAATGACATGGAAATAAGGCTAAAGATACAAACTTCAGTTATAAACTTGACCTACACTAGCAAGAACATACTATTCATTTCGTCAACACATGGAAAACATCTAAGCTATAGGTCATGAATGCATATATGATCAAAAACTGATAGCCTTCACCTGAGAATCACCGAGAAGGTTCTAACCCATCTCTACCTTGCTTCAATAGCATTTGTTAGTCCATGCATTGATCAACCATTGATATAATCATCAAGCATGTCAAGAGCCATAGACAATATACGTCATATAAATATAAAATAACCAACATATAAACTGTGGCAAACCAACCATAATATCACCAATATAATTGTTGCAAATATACAATAATCACAATAGAAGAATAACTTGTATTAATATATGATAATACCAACCATGTTAGGGACTTTCACGTACCACCCAAATATAGATTAGGTTGAACCAAATCTCTTTTTCATCCAATCACCCCCGTGCCATATTCCAAGCATGAACATGGGATCTCATGCAATAAACCAAACAAAACCAAACTAGGGCTTCAAGAGGCCAAACCAGCTCAACCCTTAATGATTCTATCTCTACAATAGAACATCGCTAACACCAACTAGATTTGTGTCTAACCAAATTTTCTAGGGCTCCAGTAACTAATAACTCAACCCACAACCTTCCAAGGCTCCAGAGAATTTGTCGAACCTGGTTCGAGGGAAGAGCAACTCAACCCACCAATTTCTCTAGATAATTTGTCCCAACCTAGGCTCCAGGACTAGTAACTCAACCCAAGTTGTTTTAGGGATTTCAAAGTGTTTGTTCCAACCCATAGACATACATAATTATGAGCACGAACCAGAAAAAAATCAAGTGGAAAAAGGAAAACACCATGGTTATCTAGGAAATGGCAAGGGAAGGTTAAAACCAATGTCAACCCAAGAAATCCTCCATGCCAATGATAAAACATAACCAACAAATCAAATTCATATAACATGCATCAATAAATCAGTAAGGGAATCACACATGCAACCTATTACCTGCAAAGAAATACAACTATAGTTGTTGATTCATAGGTTCCCTTGCGCTTTATTTCTGTCCTTTTCCTTCTCTCTCCAATCGAAGTGAAAACTAGAGTTCTCAAAGAATACTCCAAGAAAAATAGAAGTGTGCAAGATTAAGAGAGAATAGGGGAATATAATGAGAGTGCCAAAGACTAAACTGATGAAATACTAAGAATTGATCCTCATAAGCCTCTTTTATCATTGAGGCTTATATTCTTTTCATTTTCCTCCATTTTTCCTTCAATTTCCCTCTCATGAAATTTTTTGTCCCTCCAACTTCTTTTTCTCCTATTTTATGTTATTTCATAAATAAAACATCAATTATTGCCACTTTTTATTTTCTAGCACCTTTTCCAATTTCCTTAGCCATAAATAAACTAGAAGTGACACCCACTAGTATGTTTTTCCCACCATTCAACTTGGAATCCATTTCCTATGAACTTGGTCTTATTTTATTTACGAGGAAAATTAACCCGAGGCTATTGCAAACCCCACCCCCTAGGGAACACCGTCCTTAGTGTTTTATGACACCTATGACTAGAGAGCTACTGAAAACAAAACATACTATCTATGGAGTTTCACAACCTAGCTCCTTGAAGTATTAACAATGAAATCTTGTTAAAAAAATTCCAACATATTGCTTGCTAGAGCTTTATGACACAACTAATTATAGTATTTAAAATCACAACCACATATACTTAAGAACATTTTCTTAAACCAAAAAATAATCATATTGTCTAAGGAGATTTATAAACATAGCTCAATATAGTATTTTCAATATTATACACATGTACATATGCACATTTTTTCAACCAACAAATAAAAGGATATGGTGCTTGCATTAGTCAACAGGGGAATTGAGAGGCTCACACCTCCACACTAAAATGTAGTACCAGGATTCACCTCCTTCCTAGGAAGTCAAAATCCATTTCCAAATTCAAGTTTTGCATCCAATGTACAACCCTACAATCCTTTCACTACTTTTTCTCTCAGTGAATAGTTACCGACTCATTTTTCTAGGGCACACTCCGAATGTGCTTTTGATTCCATTTAGCAAAGCTAATGACAAAAACAAATATATTTCCTCGGCCTTCCCTTCTTTTCCACATAATCCCTTAGGTAATCAGGTCACCTGGTTATGTGCAATCTCACACCTTCCAAGTTTTATTAGTAACCCCTTGTCTTCTACATAGTCCTTCGAGTGATCCATTTCTTCGGATTGTTTCATCACATCAGAAGGTCCAAAAAATAATGTATAAACCTACCTAAGACCATCATGTTGTTCATAGCATACTCATGGAAATCAATCGAAACTATTGGGTACCACTATCGCATAATGGTGCTACTCTAGAATGCTTTACCCTCTTACTACTACCTGTTCCAATTCCTTTTTACTGTTACTGCTAATTCTTGTAGCCATTTTCAACCACCCAAACTTGGGAATTTTCCATGCTTTCATACCTAGAAGATTTTTTTCATTAGATTAAAAATAAATTAAAATCATACTTCATTATTGGCTAGTCAATAAGGTACACTTACAGTTTTATTTACATCATATCACAACAAGTAAAGTTAACTCTTTTATCAAATCATCATTTATAAACATATCACATCCAATTAGCTTAAAACTCAATCATCATAAATCAAAATCATAGATCACATGCAATCGTCATAAATCAGGGTCATAGATCGCATGCATAATTAAAACTGACATAAAATATTGATACTTATCATTCAATCAGTTCCTTGCTTCTACCTTTGTTCCTTTCCCTTTCCGTTCACACATCTAATTGGTTACCACATAGGACAAACACCTAATGCCTTCTTTTCAATCATGTACACATACTCGCAGTGTACACCACATGCATACACTCACACATGACATACAACACAATACATAAACCTACACCTAGTGTATAACATAACACATACACCTACACCTAATGTGCAACACGATACATGCACCTACACCAGGTGTACGACACAATACATCTACGTACATGAAGTACAACACAACAAATATACATGTCATGATATAATGACTACACAATACACATAGAAAAATATCACATATACACAACACAACATGTAAAAACTGTACACAATACGACATGTACAATATGTACACAACAATATATATATGCAACACCATATATACAATGTGTACACTGCACCAAATGTACACAACACCATTTGTACACAACACCATTTGTACACAACAATGCATATACAACATGGACACAACACCATCTATACACAACACTACATACACAAGATGTACACAAAACCACATATATGACATGTACACAATACCATCTATACACACCAATAAATATACAACATGTACAACATATACACAATAGTAGTACTACACATCCAAATACCACACTGACTCTACCATGCAACCTTTCTTCTAGTGTCTTTTCACTATCCATGATTGTCCAGAATGTCGCAGATCACGCTGCTTTCATTATGCTAATGTATCCTCTAGCACAACATGTCCATATCATAAGCATAGGCATAGTATTAAAACATAATATCAATTCATATCGACATGATACTGACCTCATAGATCTCTCAAGTTTACTCATCCCACTTGATTTCTCGTAATGTCGAGAAACTCTTCATAACATTCACTTTCATAAGCCATCATTCCTCCACAAAATTATCCTTGTTGATTGTACCCACAAATGACATACATGCGTGCATATATACATATAAGTATTATCATAAAACAATCATAGTCCATTACGACCCTATTATAAAATCACATACATACATAGATGTATACCTATATAGACAACAATATAATCATGATCACAACATAATTACCATATATCATAAGGTTAAGGTTAAGAGTAATCTCTTTATCGATGCACAACATGAACAAAATTTAGAACAATAGTTCCCAACATAGCCAATGCATCTGATGCCTCAAATCTATCTACTTTACATTTCTTGTTACCTTTCTCATGACTTTCCTACCACCATCCGTTTATCCCAATGGACCTAACCAATCCAACTAGTTGTCATATCCTTTCCTTCTAGTGCCATTATACTCATGCACTAGGCTTCATCTAGGTCTTACATTACCTTTTGTGTTACATTCAACTCCACTCGAGCTCCACTAACTTTCCTGTTTACCCAACCAATTCACAAGACCCTCAAAACATAAAGGGAAAGAAAAATTAGGAAACCAAAAGAAAACCATGGAAATCAATAACAATACAACACCAAAAACAATTGGCACGATCATGCACTAGACACAATCAAAATTGCAAATCAAGCGCAAACAACCCACAAAGCACTAAAACAACAAAACTAGCGAAAAACTTCATGAATCGATCCCATGGTTCCTAACACTTCCAAAGGAAAGCTCAACTTGAGCCTTCTCCATGATTTCATGAAAATCTCTTTTGCCATGCAATCTCCTACATCATACTGCCTTAAACAAATAGCTGCCAGTGCATAAATAAAAATAACAATATATCTATTACCTTACCTTGGTGTACCCAACATGTTGACCTATAATTGAACACATATACATATCATCTCTCAAGGGACTCCAATTCTTTGATGGATTGAGCCATAACTAGAAACCAACTTGTTCTAGCAACTATGACCATCCTCCAAATTTTTTCCTATGCTTCGATTTTGGAGGGTCACTTCATATCCATAGAATCTCATATTTCACTCATCGAGGCATTCACGCTTCAAATAAGACTTATCTTTTCATTTTTTCTCATGTTTTCTCACTTAGCTAAATCCTTCTAGGTAACAAGTTGATCTACCAACTTGGTCTCATAGCAGTTATGGGCTTGCCTCCATAAACTATGAAAATCTTTATGGCAAGCAACCTAGATGATGGAATTACGTAGTCCTAACTGAAAGTCATCCTTGATCTCAGGAACTGTGCATTCATGGAAGGTAGCCTAACACTGAGCCCATGAACTGCAGAACCCTCACTAAGATGAGAATTGTGCAATGGATTAAGGCACAAAGTTGCCTAGTTCCCCAGAACTACATAGTGTTTCCTGGCAGTATGCATTGCAAGTTCCTCCTAGAAAGAAGCTAAGAAAGATAAAGGGAAAAAATCATCTGTACAAAGTAGGGATCCATTATTAGTATCTGGAAGGTGGTACATTGCTATTTTTAGAAGTGTTTGCAAACTACCACCTTTGTCCTTGATCTCAGGCATGCACATCATAAAACCTCATTTGATCAAATGTAGTTAATCAACTAGTCTACATCTGATTTTACCATTCAATCTCTGAGTTATAGAATTCTCAAAGACGTCAAGGTAACTTCAGTGGGGTCATCATCGATTTTCTGGGGAAGTTTTTCTTTTATCACCTTTAGCCACTTTCTTTTTGCTTTTGGTTGTTTCACTTATGTGAGTGTTATTTTGCTTGTTTCTATTCATAGTTGTTGGTGTTTCAACTTATTTTTGCTTGTATAGGTGTTGTTTTAGGTTATCTCTTTCCTTTGACAAATGTCACATCAATTTTCCTATTTTTGCATTGATGGTCATTGTTATAGTGACTCTCCTCACATACCTCAGTTTCCTTTTATTTGATCATTTTATTCACTTGATGCACATTGATTCGTTCAAACTTAATATATTTTTCACTCAAGTTCACATTGTCATTCACTTATGCTCATTTTTCACACTTCCACTAGGCATATCTCTACTTCCCTTGGCTAGATTTTTCCTTGCCCAGCTGGGCACTATGTAATCCTAAGGTTCAAGCCACAAGATTGGTCTCTAGGACAACGTAGTGTATAGTACAGGCTAACTCCAACTATGCATTGGGCATTTCTATGGGTCATTCTCTCCCCTTGGCCATTGAGACTACATAGTGCAAAGTCTCTCTCAGTCTTTGCCTAGGCTGAGGCTATGCATTGTGTAGTCTCTCCTAATATCTTCCTAGGTTGGTACTGCACATTGTGTAGTCTCAAACCACAAGATTCATCCATGGTTGTTGGGATTACCCAGTGCGTAGTTCCCGAAAGTAGTGAGTCCCCTTTGCCACTGAGAATTTTCCAATCCTTCCCATCAGATACCTAGTTTGTTGCTTGACCATGCCTTAAAATTCAATTTTCTGAGGCTAATGTTCGATTTTCATGAGTGTCATTTTTGTCCCATAGGTACCACACTTGTGAAGAACTTCTCTCTAGGAGTCATTAATACTATGGCACCAAAGGGAGATTCTTCGAGAGAGACCACAAAAATCAGTACTTGGGAAGTAGTTGAGAAAGTGCCAATTAACTTTCCAATATACGCAGACACTCAACTTTTACAGAAAAGGAGTCAAAACTAAAATGGCAGCAAGTCCAATAATATTAGCAAAAGGAAACAATCTAGTACAATATCAGGGAAAGAGAAAGTTTATTGATAGGATAGAGGGAGAACAAAGGATAGAGGAAGTAGAGGAGATATAGAGAAGAGTAGAAAGAGAGAAAAAAAATCTTGTAGGA
>Ga0181464_1000888_pt1 | contig 14227 bp, 9 predicted proteins | sample InSIn2gowninarea_FD_119074 | JGI IMG/M metagenome (GOLD analysis project Ga0181464, IMG submission 119074) | Clean room microbial communities from NASA Spacecraft Assembly Facility at Jet Propulsion Laboratory, Pasadena, California, USA -... ...
GGAAAAACATAGTGGAGGATTATTTGGTCACTTTGGACAAGATAAAACCTTTGCTCAGGTGAATACTTTTTATTATTGGCCAAGAGTGCAAACTAATGTTAATAAATTTGTTGAGAAGTGAAGGATATGTCAGCATGCTAAAGAAAGAAGCCAGAATACATGATTGTATCAGCCATTGCCAATACCAGACTCACCATGGGATGCAGTTAGCATGGATTTTGTTTTGGGATTACCAAAAATTCAAAGAGGGAATGATTCCATTTATGTTGTGGTAGATAGATTTTCCAAGATGGCACATTTCATTGCTTGTAAGAAGACTAGTGATGCAACACATATAGCTAATCTATTTTTTTCAGAAATTGTAAGATTACATGGATTGCCTATAAGTATTGTGTCTAATAGGGATACAAAGCTTGTAGCGCATTTCTAGAGGACTCTTTGGAAGAAACTAGGAGCTAATCTCAGTTTCAGTTCAGTATATCATCCTCAAATAGATGGGTAGACCGAAGTAGTAAATGGGAGCTTGGGAAATATATTGAGAAGTTTAGTGTATCAAAATCCTAAGCAGTGGGATTTAGCACTAGCTCAGGTTGAATTTTCTTATAATGACACTCCAATCCAAAGTACTGGAATGAGTCCATTTCATATTGTTTTTGGAATGAATCCAAGATGTGTGTATGAGCTCAAAAATTTGGGTAAACAGGACAAGAAGTGCAAAAGCTAAAGAGTTTTCAAAACAGATGCAAAGACTACAAGAAGACGTCAAAGGTAGATTGTAGGAAAGCAGTGGTAAATACAAACAGAGAGTGGATATGAAAAGAAGAGAGAAAGAATTCCAAGTGGGAGATTTAGTGATGGTATATTTGAGGAAAAAAAGATTTCCTGCTAAGACTTAAAATAAACTAAAGATGAAAAAGATAGGACCATGTAGAATTGTAAGAAAGTTTTCAGCTAATGCATATGAAATTGAATTGCTAGAAGGGATTGGAATATCACCTATTTTCAATATTGCAGATTTGTATCCATGCAAAGGGATAGAGACAGAGCTATAGGAGGAAACTATAGAAGATGAAGTTCAAACCTTGAACTGGGAAGAACAAATGCCAAAGACCGTTAAGAGAGAAGTGGAAGCTATTTTGGAGAAAAGAGTATCCAAAAGAACTAGAGGACAAATGTATTTTCAATATCTAGTCAAATGGAAAGGACAGCTAGTGGAGGATGCTCGCTGGTTAACAACAGTAGAGTTGCAGAAGTATGGAGTAAGCCTTGAAAGTCTGAGGGATGATTCTTTTCTTCCTTGGGAGCCTGATGCAGGAGCATCTAGACTTAGCCAGCAATGTGAAATTTTGTTCACATTTTGTGGCTAAACAAGTTGAATTTCATTGACCTGAGTGGTCAAAAGATAGTTTTAACCAAGAGGGTTCAATTTCTCAATAAATGAGTTGTACTTCATTATTGTAATAAGTAGAAATTGTCTTATTTTAGATTCAAAGATAAGTTATTAGCATAGGTGTGTGATAGAGCTAGAATTTAGAGATTTGATTGTTAAATTGTTTAAAAATAGAAATTGAGTTGTTAAACACAGTTGAAGCAGGATTCGATTCATAAAAAGAAGAAAATGTAATGTAAACAGATGGGCAGAGTTGAAGGAGGATTGAGGAAGCGAGAGTTGAGTAATAGAGTGAGGTTTCCCATATTGAAATAGGGGTCTTTCGAATTTCTATAATCAAGCCAAAGGGTTGAGACTCTGTAACACTGATCATATTGATCAATTGATGTCGTGTGCTATTATGTATCGATTGTATTAAAACTCTCCTTTTACCTCTATTTACTGGTATTCCAAATGAATCAAATATTTCTCTATTTTCATAATTTATGTTATACAGTCCTTAATATTAATAACAGTGTTGAAGCTCGCTTAAATCCCAGTCATCCATCCAAGTTCCAACCAACGGTGCAAAATCCCGCCAACTGTTGGATCATCTCATATCGCATCACAATATTTATTTACAAAGGGGCGGACCTTAGGCCTTAAAGAATTGCGATGTGTGATCATCACAATATTGCATCGCAAACAAATAGTGGAGTGTGATCAGTCAGTGGCCTTGAAGAATTGCAATGTGCAATCACCGAAATATCGCATCACAAGAAAGCCTTGTGTGTTATTGGACCTCGGCCGTGGAATAGTGTGATATGCGATGGTAGTGGGACCATTAACTATATCTTGTCGCAAAATTCTAGATGTATATACCAAGACCTGAATTATTGCCCATAGCGACTTGCGATTATGTGATATAATCTAGACTGTTGGATCTAAGGTGAGACAATATACAAAGAATCAAGAGTGGTTCTATTAAAAAGGGGAAGAGAAATGCGGGGCGATTGTTGAGATTCTCTAAAACAATTGATTCCTGCGTCAGAGCATTAGCTCTTTGGTGATCATATTGAGATAGATGGGGAGGAAACAATATAAAAAAGTTATCTAATGAAATTGATACATAACATAATGTTTTGGAGGCTCTTAATGATAGTTCTTTTAGATAAGATCATGTTCACAATGTACAAAATGAGGACCAAGATGAGATCTGGAAAATTGATATACCTTAAGACATAATCTAATTTGATATATGTGAGGGTAGTATTACTTTGGTATACACTTTCCATTGATCATGTAAGATTACTATATGCTAGTTTCAGGTAAAAATAGGCTCTATATTTTTTATTTTCCATTTTAACATTACAACTACATTTCTTTGATGTCTGATATTTTAAGATTAATGTTTCATATTTAATCATTACATTGTTTGTTTCTTATCTGTGATAGGAAATTAAGTTGGATTTGATGAAATTGGGACCTATTTCTTTTCACATATATAGTGTTTGATTAGTACTAAATGATAAAGAAATATTTTAACAAGACTATCACAAAGAAATAATGGGTTCATTCAAGTACATGAAACTACCTCGATGTCTAGCTTCAATATCTTTGAAAAATTTAATGGTTTATATTTTTCTTGTGTTTGGGGCATTTTGTTGATTTTTGAGTTTTGGATTGTTTTTAGTAAAATATTATGTTAGTCCCTTGCATGCTTTTAATAATTATTCCATTCTTAGATTCATAGAACTTCATCTAGTTTTATAATTATTATTGTTTTCTTAATATATTTGGTGGTTTGAAGAAAGTTGTTTTTATTTTCTTTCACTTTGTGGTAGGACTTTAGCATCTTGATTTTACAATCTAGTAGACCACTATTCATATTTTATATTTTCTTGGAAAATAAGTATTGATATTTGGAAATGGAAATGAGCCATGGGTAGCTAAACGAAGAGAAAAATGGTTTATATACTAGGTTTCTGTTCATTCATCGTAGGAGACCTATTGGAATGAGACCAACATTCTTTGTATAGAGTCTTGTCTCCACTTTCCCAAATATAAAGCTATATCAATCCTAAAGCTTTAAGCATTGCCAAAGTGGAAGGAAATTCCACATTATCAGAAGTGTTTTCAATTGCATTTTAATGATGGAAGGCTTTGAATTTAATTGTTTGTTTTACATGACATGTCACATACTAAATGATAAATAAAAAAATAATTAAACCAAGTGTGAAACTTTGGAAGTGGAACAAAAACAATTAAACATACATCTTATATGTGTATTTAGTAAAATAAGTGGAATTAAACAATTAAACTAAGTACATAAATGAAGAAAATACACAAATGACTTACATAGAACAAGAAACATGGCATAATCAATAGATAGTTGGAACCATCTTTTAAATTTAATTACTTCTCTAAGAAAATCTTGTACATTGGACAACGAAAATTTTGTCTCTAGGCCAAAGTCGGAAGGCCAAGACTAGTTCCTTGATCTTCTTTTAAAGGAACTTTTACATTGAAAATATCTATCAAAATTGTCAGTTGTCACAAATAATTCTTAACGATTCGATCCTCATGAAAATTAAAAGACTAAACTATTTTAAATTTATAACTCTTAGAATTAAAAAAAATGAGAAATTTTTCTAAAATTGAAAATATTTAAAAATAATCATTTGATAACTTGAGACACTTGTGCAACTTCAGGCTCACTTGATGAAGCTCTAGGTTGCACAACCCAAACATTCATTAGTGAAATCAAGCTCCGACACTTCTTTCATAGGGTTAAGTTAGGAATTGGACACACTAACATTATGTTGAATGCCATTTTTAAGTTGGTTACCTTGGTGCATGTGTGCTTCTCAATGAATAATGTTTTGACTAACCATAACAGTTGGAAGTCCCTCTGCAAGTAGTTCATGATTATAGCTCCTTTCAAAAAAAAAAAAAAAATCTCATGAAATGCATTGATCTTACTCTTTTCTTCCACCAACAATATTTCATATTATTACCAAGAAAGGAGGTTGTCTTGTTGATCCCAACATGAAGGTAACCCTTCTTTGACTCTCTTTTCAAAACTGGAATTAAAAGTTGCCACATATTCCCTAACTTCTAACAATCTGATTTCTTCATTTTTCTATTACATGTTCTTCTGCACCATCTTGGTTATTTATGACACCACATATTCTCCATTGTTATCGCTTTTGAGAGCTTTAACTTTCCTACCAATATATTTTTCGACAAGTGCTTTAAATTCACAAAACTTAGCAAATGTATGATGTTTCTTCTACATGAAGAAAATCCAACACCTACGAGAAAAATTATCAACAAATATTAATACCTATGCTTGGCTGTGGATGTGGTCAAGAAGGATATACACACATCTAAGTGAACTCATCAAGGATCGCTTGTACTTGACTATTTCTATCATGAAAGGAAGCTTTTGTGTACTTCTCCTTTGTACACCCTTTTCATGTGTCTCTCTACTCTAGTGTACCCTTGGGAAGTCCTGTAGAAATTTTCTACATGATCTTCAAAGTTATGTGGTGACAGAGACCAAATATTCTATGCCACAACTCACTGATGTCTCGGCTCTACACCTTCTCTACTTTAGTGCTCAAAGCAGTGCAATCTTCTACCTCTAATTTGTAGAGGTTCTTCACTCGAACCCCAATCCAATTCACCTATCTTGTGGCTATGTGACGAAGGAAATCCTTTCCCTTACTAAATATTACATCATATCCACGATCCTCCAACATGGAAACATAAACTAAGCTCTTATTCAATCCTGGAACATACATGACATCTCTCAATGTGAGGGGAGAACCAGACTCCCTCTGAAAGGTAACAATAATGATGCCAGTTGCATGATACCTCCCATAACCTCCCATCTTGATATGCATATGGAGATCCTTCTCCTCCAAGTTACTGAAGGTCTCTTTTTTTACGGGCATATGGAATGAAGCTCCACTATCTAGGTACCATACACTACCCATCATTGATGACACCATGTAAGTGATCAAGGTGAAATCTAGTTTGAATTATGAAGTAATAACTTGACCTGCCTCTCCTCTTGAGGGCTTCATATCATCCTTCTTGTGTGGACAGTTTGTGGCATAGTGACCCAGCTCATGACAGTGAAGACACTTAATTTTTGACATGTCCTTATTCTTGATGCCCTAACTAGAATCTGATTTGGGATGGGATGACATCCTCTTTCCTTTCTTTGTCTTTCCATCTAAGACATAGTTCTCCTCATTTTCATGATTTGATGAGAATTTGTCTATGGTGTTTCACCGAATCTCTTCCTATACCAAGTTAGACCACAATCTCTCATACTCTTTTAGCTTCTCCCTCTCATTAACTGAGTCCTAGTAGCTGGGCCAACTCTTGGGAAGTCCTAGAAGTGCTAGGCTCACCAAATCATCTTCTACAACAGTATCCTCAACATTTCCAAGCTCATCCTAACATTGGGTGAACTTGGTCAACTACTTCAGAATTGAGTCACCCTTCTCTATCTTGATCTTTCTGAGTTTTTCCTTTATTGCCAGCTTCCTATGTTCACTATTATTTTGAAATAGGTTTGTCAATGCCTTTCACATTGCAAATGGAGTTTCCTTACCATGGAGATTCGAGACAATATGATCTCAAACTCCTTCTAGGATAATCCTTCTCGCCTTTTCCACACACTTTCTCCATTCAGCCATATCTTTAGTGTCAGATATTGGAGGCTTTGAGATATCATTATCGATGAATTCCTTCAACTCGTTGTCTTCCAACACTACCTCCATCATGTCCTTCCAAGGAATGTAATTTGAGCTGCCCTCCGAGGCATACTCAAGACTCAAACTGTGGAATGACATTCCGCTGACTCTGACGTATGAAAATGCAAATTTGATTTCACATGCATAACAAACTCATATTCTTCTCTTCTATAGTTATTTCATCTCTTATACCATGTAATTTTTTAACTGTAGATTTAAAGTAAAGATTGTTATATGATAAAACAATTGACTCGAATCTACTCTACTCATCAACGGAAACAAAAATTTATCGATGAAATCATGAAGCAGAAATGGAAGAATTTCAATCACACATAAAATAATATTTTTCTAGGGAAAGAAACAACTAAAAACCTTGTTATCTGTATCTTACATTAATTATAATATCTAAGAAGAAAATACGATGGTAATTCAACCTGATCAATCTCTAGACAAGTACAATCTATCTCACTGCTTCACAAACCAGCTCAAGCCAATACTTAGCCAAATTTGTTTCCTGCCAAGCTCCTACTTCATTGTGCAGTTTCTAAGGGAGTTAGCCCATATTTAATTTGGAAATTCCTCACTCATAACTTCACAATCCGTTCATAGGCCTTCCTCTGATTGCATGCATCACCTATTTAATTTAGATGATTTTACAATTGATAGTACACTGTCCCTGAACTCTAATCTCAATTGGGTCTTCATTGAAACTAACATGAATGAGATATATTGAGTGAATTATCTGTTATCTGACTAATCACTGCATGTGAATTAAATCCAATTTAACTCACTTGACCACTTACTATTTTCTCCAACAGTTAGAACTAGTCTAATTGAATTTAACTCATTTAAATTGAATTAAATAATTACAACTCAATAAGAACTCAACCCGGGCCCCTAAAATTTAGGGATAACTCTACATGACTCTATATATAATTCCAACTCACATTTACTTAGCCAACTAAGTCAACTTAAATTAGCTAACTACTACAAGCTGCTATGAGCATAGAATTAAAATTTAATTCCTAATTTAATTGAAGAAAAAATTAAATTATGATTTTCTTGTTGTTATTTTTAACACTTTATACCCACATAGATGTTATGTAATAAATTCCCTTGGTGAAAACATTATGCACATGTCTTCCTTATTGATTCGAAAAACTGTGGATTTCCCCAATCTAATAATTACACTACATTTTTTTTATGAAACCCTTATGTCTATATAGGTTATTTTTTCCTTCGAATGTAGTTCTTCCACTATAGTCTACAAAATTTTTCATAGTTTTTTTTTTCTTAAAGTGTTAGGCTAGTTTTATATCTAATTATGGGAATTTTAGGAAGAGATGATACCACAATGATTGATTGTCAAGCCTTAGGGATTTTCTATTTATTGATGCAACCTAGCATTATGCTGGATATTCCTATATTTTGGAAACATTAGCTTAATCTACAACTTCGCAACTTCAGTATTTATGGGTGCTTTAGGTTTCCTTCCTTGATAGTATACCTATTTTTGTATGGTCATGTTGACCAATTCATGGATTTGGGTCTGAATTTCATGGATATAGATAAGTAGAAGAAGACAATGATAAGTTAGACTGACATGATCAGGTGTAGAAAAAATAATGAAGGCATCTCTTTTTACATTTCTTCTTTCATGTCAATTTTCTATAAAATCGTCAATAATATTGCTCCTCTGATAATTTTACCAAAGGCTCAATATCTCTTACAATTGAAAAAAGATTTGAAAGTTGGAGATTGGTTCATGTTCGAAGAGTATGTATAAATTGGATTATATGGAGCAGACATCCCACCATACAGGCTTCCTTCTTTTATTCACATGAGAATATTTACATTGTAATTTTTTTAGACAAAGCTTGAATGTAGATCAATTACACTTTGTCCCAACTAGGAAGGGATTTTTGTTTAAATTACCTAGGACTGTTGGCCCCTTTATTGTAAATAACAAACAAGTTGTAGAGGAGACTAAGAAAATGCTACAAGAAATGAACTTTCAGCAGAGGGAGAAGTCGCTATGATCCACACTAGGTTATTTCAAAGGGGAGGTGAGAAATATCTTGCACCCCTCATATCCATGAACCAAATTCCGAACTTGAGAAATTGGAAAATTGTGGCTTGGTGGAGATACGAGAGGGTATGGAGGTAGAAACCCCTCTTCCTACTGAAAAGAGGCTGAAAAGAAGTGTTGTTGATGTCATAGATCTTGATGGAGAAATTTCTTAGGGCAGTAAGAAAGCAAGGACAACAAGATGTGAGACATAATTTGAACAATTCAGGTATAAACCCTCAAGTGAGGTTGATTTTTAGTTGCAGCTGGGAGGGATGAAGTGTGCACCATAATCTCCAATTCTAGATGAAGAAGAGCACAATTCCTTAAATGTTTTAAAATATAGCTATTAGAAAATTGAGGAGAGGAACATGAAGATAAATTATAATGTTATGGTTAAAGTGGAAGCTCAACCCATTTCTAGTTATCAAAATAGACTTATTTTAGTTATGGATTTGGAAAGAAACCAATTGAGATTTTCTTTCACTCACCCTATGGCCCAATCAGTTTCCTCTGGTGTAGATTTTAGAGTAATTAATTTATCTATGAACACTAAAGACATTCCATTTCTAGATAAAATAAACCTACACAGGCAGACATGGGAGTTAATATAATGATCTCAACAGAACATCACTAGTATCAAGCAAGATAAAGGCTTTATTGGGAAAGGTGATAGATCAATTAAAGCTGGAAAGGGCCAATTCCCAAGCTCTTAATACTCATAATCAAGAGCATAAGAAGTTGATAATCAAGCTTGGGGTAAACCCAAAGGATAAACAAATATTTTATTCCTTGATCTAAAGTGTAGAGCCTAAATTCCAGTCCTACATACAATAGAGCATGTTCAAGCTCCAAAAGTGGCCTAGACCTAAAAAGAAAAAGAAATCTTGATTCATGAGCTACTCGAAAGAAAAAAGGAAATACCAATTCTTAAGGATCTCAAAGTGGGTATGCAACAAAAGATAGAGAAGCATGTATGCATAATTTAGTGTAGCCTAATTGTGAAGACCCAACTAAAAATCTTACTGGTTTTATGACAAAGCTAAATATATTAGAAGATGAATTGAAGAGCCTGCAAAAAAATCTAGATGATGTAAAAGAACAACTGAAGCATAAGAAGAGACAGCTGAACATGGCCAGAGAGAATGCAACTGAGCATGACAATAAATACAAGTCAGCATGTGAAGAAAACAAAGAAATAAAATAAAATCTAAAAGGGAACATGTATTTTATTCAAGCAAGAAAGATCATTTGGAATGATATCATTCAACAAATCAAAGTAGTCTGGGATCATATGGTAGTCATAGCTGAAGAAAATGAAATTCTTAGGGCTTTTGAAGCCATCATCTACACCAATAAAACTCTATCATAGGAAAGTACACAATTGGATAAAAGAATCATTGATTATCTAAATGCTAAGTCTTATAAGAAATTAAGGGCAATAGACATTGTAGACATAACAAATGTGGTGTCATAAATAACCAAGATGGTGCAGAAGAACATGTAATAGAAAAATGAAGAAATCAGATTGTTAGAAGTTAGGGAATATGTGGCAACTTTTAATTCCAGTTTTGAAAAGAGAGTCAAAGAAGGGTTACCTTCATGTTGGGATCAACAAGACAACCTCCTTTCTTGGTAATAATATGAAATATTGTTGGTGGAAGAAAAGAGTAAGATCAATGCATCTCATGAGATTTTTTTTTTTTTTTTGAAAGGAGCTATAATCATGAACTACTTGCAGAGGGACTTCCAACTGTTATGGTTAGTCAAAACATTATTCATTGAGAAGCACACATGCACCAAGGTAACCAACTTAAAAATGGCATTCAACATAATGTTAGTGTGTCCAATTCCTAACTTAACCCTATGAAAGAAGTGTCGGAGCTTGATTTCACTAATGAATGTTTGGGTTGTGCAACCTAGAGCTTCATCAAGTGAGCCTGAAGTTGCACAAGTGTCTCAAGTTATCAAATGATTATTTTTAAATATTTTCAATTTTAGAAAAATTTCTCATTTTTTTTAATTCTAAGAGTTATAAATTTAAAATAGTTTAGTCTTTTAATTTTCATGAGGATCGAATCGTTAAGAATTATTTGTGACAACTGACAATTTTGATAGATATTTTCAATGTAAAAGTTCCTTTAAAAGAAGATCAAGGAACTAGTCTTGGCCTTCCGACTTTGGCCTAGAGACAAAATTTTCGTTGTCCAATGTACAAGATTTTCTTAGAGAAGTAATTAAATTTAAAAGATGGTTCCAACTATCTATTGATTATGCCATGTTTCTTGTTCTATGTAAGTCATTTGTGTATTTTCTTCATTTATGTACTTAGTTTAATTGTTTAATTCCACTTATTTTACTAAATACACATATAAGATGTATGTTTAATTGTTTTTGTTCCACTTCCAAAGTTTCACACTTGGTTTAATTATTTTTTTATTTATCATTTAGTATGTGACATGTCATGTAAAACAAACAATTAAATTCAAAGCCTTCCATCATTAAAATGCAATTGAAAACACTTCTGATAATGTGGAATTTCCTTCCACTTTGGCAATGCTTAAAGCTTTAGGATTGATATAGCTTTATATTTGGGAAAGTGGAGACAAGACTCTATACAAAGAATGTTGGTCTCATTCCAATAGGTCTCCTACGATGAATGAACAGAAACCTAGTATATAAACCATTTTTCTCTTCGTTTAGCTACCCATGGCTCATTTCCATTTCCAAATATCAATACTTATTTTCCAAGAAAATATAAAATATGAATAGTGGTCTACTAGATTGTAAAATCAAGATGCTAAAGTCCTACCACAAAGTGAAAGAAAATAAAAACAACTTTCTTCAAACCACCAAATATATTAAGAAAACAATAATAATTATAAAACTAGATGAAGTTCTATGAATCTAAGAATGGAATAATTATTAAAAGCATGCAAGGGACTAACATAATATTTTACTAAAAACAATCCAAAACTCAAAAATCAACAAAATGCCCCAAACACAAGAAAAATATAAACCATTAAATTTTTCAAAGATATTGAAGCTAGACATCGAGGTAGTTTCATGTACTTGAATGAACCCATTATTTCTTTGTGATAGTCTTGTTAAAATATTTCTTTATCATTTAGTACTAATCAAACACTATATATGTGAAAAGAAATAGGTCCCAATTTCATCAAATCCAACTTAATTTCCTATCACAGATAAGAAACAAACAATGTAATGATTAAATATGAAACATTAATCTTAAAATATCAGACATCAAAGAAATGTAGTTGTAATGTTAAAATGGAAAATAAAAAATATAGAGCCTATTTTTACCTGAAACTAGCATATAGTAATCTTACATGATCAATGGAAAGTGTATACCAAAGTAATACTACCCTCACATATATCAAATTAGATTATGTCTTAAGGTATATCAATTTTCCAGATCTCATCTTGGTCCTCATTTTGTACATTGTGAACATGATCTTATCTAAAAGAACTATCATTAAGAGCCTCCAAAACATTATGTTATGTATCAATTTCATTAGATAACTTTTTTATATTGTTTCCTCCCCATCTATCTCAATATGATCACCAAAGAGCTAATGCTCTGACGCAGGAATCAATTGTTTTAGAGAATCTCAACAATCGCCCCGCATTTCTCTTCCCCTTTTTAATAGAACCACTCTTGATTCTTTGTATATTGTCTCACCTTAGATCCAACAGTCTAGATTATATCACATAATCGCAAGTCGCTATGGGCAATAATTCAGGTCTTGGTATATACATCTAGAATTTTGCGACAAGATATAGTTAATGGTCCCACTACCATCGCATATCACACTATTCCACGGCCGAGGTCCAATAACACACAAGGCTTTCTTGTGATGCGATATTTCGGTGATTGCACATTGCAATTCTTCAAGGCCACTGACTGATCACACTCCACTATTTGTTTGCGATGCAATATTGTGATGATCACACATCGCAATTCTTTAAGGCCTAAGGTCCGCCCCTTTGTAAATAAATATTGTGATGCGATATGAGATGATCCAACAGTTGGCGGGATTTTGCACCGTTGGTTGGAACTTGGATGGATGACTGGGATTTAAGCGAGCTTCAACACTGTTATTAATATTAAGGACTGTATAACATAAATTATGAAAATAGAGAAATATTTGATTCATTTGGAATACCAGTAAATAGAGGTAAAAGGAGAGTTTTAATACAATCGATACATAATAGCACACGACATCAATTGATCAATATGATCAGTGTTACAGAGTCTCAACCCTTTGGCTTGATTATAGAAATTCGAAAGACCCCTATTTCAATATGGGAAACCTCACTCTATTACTCAACTCTCGCTTCCTCAATCCTCCTTCAACTCTGCCCATCTGTTTACATTACATTTTCTTCTTTTTATGAATCGAATCCTGCTTCAACTGTGTTTAACAACTCAATTTCTATTTTTAAACAATTTAACAATCAAATCTCTAAATTCTAGCTCTATCACACACCTATGCTAATAACTTATCTTTGAATCTAAAATAAGACAATTTCTACTTATTACAATAATGAAGTACAACTCATTTATTGAGAAATTGAACCCTCTTGGTTAAAACTATCTTTTGACCACTCAGGTCAATGAAATTCAACTTGTTTAGCCACAAAATGTGAACAAAATTTCACATTGCTGGCTAAGTCTAGATGCTCCTGCATCAGGCTCCCAAGGAAGAAAAGAATCATCCCTCAGACTTTCAAGGCTTACTCCATACTTCTGCAACTCTACTGTTGTTAACCAGCGAGCATCCTCCACTAGCTGTCCTTTCCATTTGACTAGATATTGAAAATACATTTGTCCTCTAGTTCTTTTGGATACTCTTTTCTCCAAAATAGCTTCCACTTCTCTCTTAACGGTCTTTGGCATTTGTTCTTCCCAGTTCAAGGTTTGAACTTCATCTTCTATAGTTTCCTCCTATAGCTCTGTCTCTATCCCTTTGCATGGATACAAATCTGCAATATTGAAAATAGGTGATATTCCAATCCCTTCTAGCAATTCAATTTCATATGCATTAGCTGAAAACTTTCTTACAATTCTACATGGTCCTATCTTTTTCATCTTTAGTTTATTTTAAGTCTTAGCAGGAAATCTTTTTTTCCTCAAATATACCATCACTAAATCTCCCACTTGGAATTCTTTCTCTCTTCTTTTCATATCCACTCTCTGTTTGTATTTACCACTGCTTTCCTACAATCTACCTTTGACGTCTTCTTGTAGTCTTTGCATCTGTTTTGAAAACTCTTTAGCTTTTGCACTTCTTGTCCTGTTTACCCAAATTTTTGAGCTCATACACACATCTTGGATTCATTCCAAAAACAATATGAAATGGACTCATTCCAGTACTTTGGATTGGAGTGTCATTATAAGAAAATTCAACCTGAGCTAGTGCTAAATCCCACTGCTTAGGATTTTGATACACTAAACTTCTCAATATATTTCCCAAGCTCCCATTTACTACTTCGGTCTACCCATCTATTTGAGGATGATATACTGAACTGAAACTGAGATTAGCTCCTAGTTTCTTCCAAAGAGTCCTCTAGAAATGCGCTACAAGCTTTGTATCCCTATTAGACACAATACTTACAGGCAATCCATGTAATCTTACAATTTCTGAAGAAAAAAAATAGATTAGCTATATGTGTTGCATCATCTTCTTACAAGCAATGAAATGTGCCATCTTGGAAAATCTATCTACCACAACATAAATGGAATCATTCCCTCTTTGAATTTTTGGTAATCCCAAAACAAAATCCATGCTAACTGCATCCCATGGTGAGTCTGGTATTGGCAATGGCTGATACAATCATGTATTCTGGCTTCTTTCTTTAGCATGCTGACATATCCTTCACTTCTCAACAAATTTATTAACATTAGTTTGCACTCTTGGCCAATAATAAAAAGTATTCACCTGAGCAAAGGTTTTATCTTGTCCAAAGTGACCAAATAATCCTCCACTATGTTTTTCC
>Ga0181464_1000369_pt2 | contig 14193 bp, 10 predicted proteins | sample InSIn2gowninarea_FD_119074 | JGI IMG/M metagenome (GOLD analysis project Ga0181464, IMG submission 119074) | Clean room microbial communities from NASA Spacecraft Assembly Facility at Jet Propulsion Laboratory, Pasadena, California, USA -... ...
TTTCCAAAGGAAAATTCTTTTTAGAAGGTGAAATGCATTAATGCATGGGAACTATGTTTTATTTCCTCTTATGGTGATTCGGGGTGAGGTGGTGTGATGGCAGCAAAGGTATGTTGAAGATGAAGAAGAAGAGGAAGAAGAGAAGGAGGATGATGAAGAAATAGAGGAGGAAATTAAGGAGGAAACTGATAGAGATGATGAATATCTACAAGAAGAAGAAGACAAGAAAGATAGAGAGGAAGAAGGCAATAGAACAGAGGGGACAAAAAATATGGAGGAGTCACCTAGGGTGTCTCCAGAGGCCATTGAGAGAGAGGCAGCAACTTCCCTCATTGTTCTCAGCACCCCAATCAAACAAAAAGGAAAAAGGCAGAGGTAGACCCTACAATATTTCAGAACAAGAAAGAGCACAAGAATAAGATAGGGGAAGCCACAAACATCAACCAAAATTCCTATTGTGATTGAATATTCCCATACACTAAAAGACAAAATGCCTTCCCCTAAGTCCCCTATCACTTATGTGAGGAGGCCTACTACTAGATCAACTTCCTCAAAGGGAAAGGGAATCCTACAAGATCCATAACAAAATCTACAGGAATCAAAAAAATTCCTACAAGATACTCTGCTGAATCTACAGGAGGCACATAAATTGGAAAGGAAGGTAAGGGAGCAGTAAGAAACTGAAGAGGAGGACCCAGAGATAAAATAACCCAGCCCCCAACCTAACCTGGACTCCTATTGCCAGTTTATTGAAGGAGGCAGGGTCATACCTCAAAAACATTCCATCCCACTGTTCTTCGAGCTTGAGAAGGAGAGGGCCATAACTCATTGGTGGATGCAGATCGCCAAATCAAAGGGGGTGGAAGACATTGGGCACATGGAAGAGAAACTTAAGGAAATGGGTAGAGAGCTAAGTGGATGGAGGGACAGAGAAGTTATAATGAGAAATCAACTAGAGACAGAAAATGCATGGCTGAGGGGACAACTGCAGGAAAGAGAGAACCAATTAGCATGTATGGCCAACCTCTCCTTGGAGGCAATCTAGTGTAGGATGCTAGCTAAATCCTACGCTCTCTACCTCAAAGAACAATGGATACAGTTTCAGATTAAGACCCTAGCACAGAGGGGAACCATGCCATTTCAGGATTACAGGCAGTTTATTGATATTTGTGATCAAAGTACACTAGAGGATACAACCGAAATGGTTGAGTTTTATTTGCACAACATGGCCCTCACAGACATGAATGTAAGTGCCAAGTTAGGAGATCTACAATTAATGGCTTTGGCATCATGGATGAACCATGAGAAGTCAAGAGCTACAGAGATGAAAAGGATATTGGCAAGAGAGCAAACTGAACCTCTTTTTATCAGAGCTGAACAATCAAATCCCATGGCCCTCATCAGTACCCATAATTTGATTGCAAATGATCCTCAGCTGGCACCTAGATATCTTGCTGCCCAAGAGCAAGCAATTTCACATTTTGAGGACATGCTTAGGCTGCTAGGATATGATAGTATACATGCTTGCCTGAGGAGATGGAACACCCTGCCATACAACTTAAATATAAGATAATATCACTCCCCTCAAAGGATGAGAGAGGCACTCAACAGGACACCTATGTATAAGAAATCTATGCAAAGGTTGAAGGTCAATTGGATAGGCCTAAAATTCAGTCCACCACTACTCTTAGGGATGCTAGAAGGGAGAAAAGAAGAAGAAGAAGAAGAAGAAAAGAGGCAGTGGGAAGAGATAGAAAAGAAAGCAGGCTTCTATGAACAAGAAGAGGAGACCACAATAGAGGCATGGGATGTCAAAGAGGTTACCAGAGCCATGAAGGATATGGATATTGACTAATTTTCTCAGAGGATAAGCAACACTATCAGTAGGGGGTGATGATGAGCCTCATCATTGGGTAATTACATGGGCCTTAATTAACCTCCTAGCTTAGTCAAACCAACTAGTCTCATAACTTATTGCATGCTTTTGATTATATTTTGTTTATGAGGTGAGTTAGAGTTGGATATTTTTCTTTGTGGTCTAATGTGCATTTAATGCAGGATTAAAGGAGAAAATCAAGGAATTTTGGCAAAGACCAAGGTAAAAACTCGAATGGGACAAGGGAGAGGGATTATAGGAGGCAAATACTCCTCATTTACTACCCCTCCATTTGAATATTCCTCCATCAGCTCGGAGTGCAAACAAACCAAATCATGAGGACTAGAAGGCAGCCGAGCAAGTGAGAGATAAAGCACCAGTTTATCTCAAGTTTGGGAGCCGAGCCTCCCTATTTTTAAGGAAGTCATTGGAGACTTCAGATGTATAAGTAGAGAGGCCTAGGACCTCAGTAGGATTTAGATTTTCATCGTAAAACTTTACTCTATTTTCGAGTTGCAAGACTTGTGACAATTATTTTGATGTAATTTGCTATTTTGGTAATAAGAATGAGTTTTGTTTTGAGCCAACACTGAGTTAACTCAGAGGGTTGAAGCTCTTGGCTTAGGGCCCAAACCTAGTAGCCAAGGCTCCTCTTGATTGTACTTGTATGTTTAGTGTAGATTCATAATTTAATTGCTAATTTGCTTATTAGATGCATTTCCATTGCAAGTAGTGTAGATTAGATTGGTTATGTGATAGTTTGCTTCCATTTGTGCCTTATTGCAAGTAACAGGTTAGAAAGGAGAAAAAGGATCACCACAAGGTTGTTAGCAGGTGTCTCGGCCTCACTTCCTCCATCTGGGACCATGACTTGAGGAAGGGACCTTTAAACATCCCCAAAAACACAGATTTCTAGTTCTTTTATGAGCTTTGGAGTTTGATGCCTTTAAATTAGTATTTGGTTAATGTTGCAAGGTAGATTTCATTGTCATCTTTTCCATCTCCACTTCTACAGTAGATCTCACTCATGCTTTTATTCCCTTCAACAACTTTCTTCATGCATAATAAAGGTAGTTGATTCATTAGTTCTACTTTTCTAGTTTATGAAAATGTATCTTGTTGCATGAATTTTTGGAAGACACACATGTTTTATGCAGAGCAGGTGCTTCAGAAGGAGAATAAGACTTCATAGCCAGTAGCCACCTTCCACTTCATCCACATTTTAGCCATCCCTTGTCTCCACCATCACCCTCACTAGTTTTTCATTGAAATTCTCCTTAACACATTGAGCGAATCTAGCCATCCCTTATCTTGGATATTGACTCCTGAGTGCTCCTAAACCTTATAACGCTCCATTCAGCCCATCACACACCTTTCCTAAGCCTCTCGACACCTCAAACACCTCATAATTAGCTCTCGGTTGTATCTTATAGGTTTCCTGTAATTCCTATAGGATCATCCTATAGGCTTTTAGTACATCCTATAGGTTTTCCTGAAATGACCTGCTTTGAGGCCGAATTGATGGGAAACCTCTAGGAAGTCACAAAAAGCCTCCTAGGACCCCTCCACAGCATCCAAACACTTCATAAACCTTCCAGCCATCCTCAAACACCTTCGATCCACTTGTCACATCCAAAAGAACAATTAGTTTGCATACTTGATTTTGTCTAAAAAGACCAAAAAAGTGAAAACAAATTTAGTTTAGTTTCTTTTCTTACACATTAGTATTGTTTGATGCTTTTTACTTCTGCAACTTAGATGGTAGCATTTGTTTATTGTTTATTTAGTATTTCTGCTTAGCATAGCTTCTTAAATGGTTAATTAGGGTACGATATGGTTTAGCATTACATGTTGGCTTTCTCCATTACTGGAGTAGAGTAACTCCCTTAGAGTAGATTTTCCTTTCTTCCATCAAAGAATAGAGCTTCTTTTGACTCTATAGAAGTCTGGCTTGGAACCCTAGTGGTCTCTTGCTAGCTGAACAATGACAACAGGCAGAACCATCACTTTTACTTGTGCATACCGCACTGTCATCTCCAAGTTTGTACAAACCTTGGGTTGATAAGTAAAGCTGGTAGCCCAGGAGTTGCAGCATCCTTGCTGCAATATTGGTGCTCATCAGCCCCCAAGATCTAAATGATTGAAATGGATTTTGGGGGAGAGGCTCCTAAGATCTGGAAAATTGAAATGCCAGAAGAAAAAGAGGAGAATGCCCAATAAACAATACCATAAAGAATTTTTTATTAAAGTAGAGAATAACTGTAAAAGCTACATTGTGGCAGAAAATTTTCCTTTTACAAAATGCGACTTGTTACTTATAGTATTTTTTAGTTACAATACCATGGATCGATTCCATGGGTGAAGGAATACCAAGGGTGGATGTCACAATACCATGGGCAAATACCATGGGTGAATGAATACCATAGGTGGATGTCACAATACCATGGGAAAATACCATGGGTGGATGTCACTTACAATACCATGGGTGGATGCAACTTACAATACCATGGGTAAATTCCATGGGTGAATGAATAACATGGGTGGATGAATACCATGGGCTGATGCCATTTTCCATTCGGATCACTAAGTCACTTGTGGACCCTTTCTTAAACCCTTCTTACACTATTGCTAATAATCAAGAATCATTTCTCTCTCTCTTGAGTATGGTTATCATAAGGAACCTGCTTATCATTTCCCTCCATGTCATCACTCTCTCTTTCCTTCTGATCATGACCTTATGGTGGCCACAAAGAAGAATATAAATGAAAAGGTCCATGATGAGTATGTTATGCCCAAGATTTCCCTTCATTTAAGATTTATGAGCTTAATTGTTGATATCTCTATCTTTTGGTTGAGAGAGAGGATCCTATGGAGTAGGCTATGTCCCTTTTTTCCCACTTCACCCATGATCCTCCATGTGTAGTAATTTTATTTTCCCACTTCCCACCCTTGTGACCTTCCATATGGCCATTCTTTCCCTTACCTTTGGATCTATTGTATGAAAAAGCAAAGGAGTAGGTGTTCTAATATTGATTGGATGATTGTTGGTTGCATTGCGTCTATGATTACACTTAGTACTTGCATGATTTGATATGCATATTAGAGTAGGATGCATTGTATACTTACTTTTGAATTAGAATTTAATATCATATTATGTTATCATACTTTTGAATTAGAATTTAATATCATATTATGTTATCATGCTAGAATCTGTGCATTTAGATTAATTTTGCATTCTAGAGTATTTTTTTATTTTTTTATAATTAATTTCTTATTGATTTTGCGGACTAGTCAACACATAGGTGATCAAAGTATGCCATCAAAACATGTTTCCCCATGTGATTAGTTTTTGATGTACATGTAACAGGTCTACAGTCCCAAGAGATTGTTGGTGTTCTCATGACCTCCCTATTTGAGTCCATGATCCATGCACTCTACTGAGAGTTCATGTCCCAGTTGGATCCAAATGTTACCCACCACTAGTGGGTGACCCCTATAATAGAAAATTTCCCCTACATTTATCTTTACTCCGTAACCAGTATCCCCTTCACAACCACTTGTTAGCTCAATGTGCCATTATTCTACACCACCTTGAACCATCCATTATGGACCCGTGCTCATCTATTATGATCGTACGTTTGAAGGTGGCACTTCCAAACTCGAAGGTATGACTTTTCATTATGTAATTGGGTGTTTATGGTTTCTTTTCTTGTAAAAATTTACACATGGATTGGTGGGGGGGATGCTGTGGAAATAATGAAATTTTCTTGTGCTCTTGTTATCTTACCTTAGCTTGGGGGTTAATCTTGTATCCTAATCCTATGGGATCTCCTTTAATGGCTACTAGATTTAGGAATGGAACTACATGGAAAATATTGGTTTTGTTTGTGCAGTCTTTCTTACCCAACATCATATATCACACTCTCCTATTCTCATTATAAGCCCTTTTCACACTTTCCTCATTTGGGTCCACATTTTTCCATTGGGTCCACAAGGAGTTAGCATACCCCTCCCCTTGCCCCCACCTTGGGTTGGGCTTGGAACAATGCCTTAGTGGTTGATGCAACTAAAAAGAAAGTTAAAAGCATAATTTGGCCACTTACAACTGGAAAATGCAAAAGATGGTCATGACACAAAAATTTAGTGCATGGGAAAAACCAAACATGAGCTATACCCCCTATCACTATGGTCCTCACCTTGATTCCTTGTGCCCCTATGAGATCCCCTTATGTCATTGAGGAACCCATGATTGTCCCTACCCGTGGTGGATGATGAACTTCCCAACCTTAAGGAGGTAATCACTACTTCATCATACAGATCATGCTCCCATCCCTCGAGCCCCGAGCAATAAAATGAAAAAAATTAATAGAAGGAAAAAGACATATGAATAAGGGTGGAAAAACAAAGGCCGATGTAACTCATTTACCATAATTTCTCCCTCCTACATTCATACACCCAAGGTATGGGACTCCCTCCTCATAGTTACCCTTGTACCATGGCATGTGGCTTGGAGCCTCCCCTTTTCCCCCACTCCATTCCATCATTATTTCAGATAGCCCCTGTCAATTAATGGATGTACCATGAACATGGCACTCCCTTATAGGTTAAAAACACCTAATAGGGTCCTTAATTAACCTCTCTTGTTAAGGAAGGTAACATTAGTACATGTTTAAAGCCCATTTGGAAGGGAATACCACCATGAAGTGTCCAAATTTTCCCTTGATTAGCAAGCTTGTTTACTCAATTTCACTAATGATTAGTTGTATTAGAAGGTGAGGATATGCATTGGATCTTATATAGGATTGTTGGTGGGTCTTCATCTTGGACTTGGTCTCCCTATACAGGGTCCAAGCTCTCCAGAGGGCCATAATGGAACTTGTGGGGCGGGCGTTGAGAGCCATGGGCCTCCACCATTGTGGAGCATTGGTTGCCACACTATGGACATATTTAGTACTACACATTACTTTTTTGTGTCCTAGTCATTCAGAGATGATGATGGACTTGGAGCACATTTCCCAGTCGTACACATGTTGACACCCAACCCTTGGTAGTTAGTCCAAAGCCCAGATGAGGTTTTGTCTATTCCAGGGAGACATGGGAGGGCATGTGTCATCCTCTAGCCCTCACTAATGAAGCAACAAATTGTTATGGATCCACTTAGAGACCACATGACCATTGATTTTTCCCCACAACCACTTGGGAGTACTACATGATCTTTTGCTTGGAAATCAAGGGGCCACCCCCTTGATCATTATTTATGGAGCCCTCCTCTTCATCATGGGACTTAGAGGGCTCATCGTGGCCTTCCGACAACCCTTATTACTCTATTTTACACTATTTCAGCCCACTTGGGATAGCTTATAATTCACTTTAGTAGCTATTTGGTGGGCTTGTCACCAAAATATATGTTATTTTCACATTAAAATATTATTAGAGGATAGATTAGGAGAATTTGAACTTGAGGAGCCTCATATAAATAAAAGATGCCTCATTTGTATTGTTGATCACACTTGGGGATTTTTTACCTCTCTATTAGAGAATTTTGGCATGTAGTTTGTGGAGTGATTTGGATGTATGGAAACTTTTCGCTATCTCTCTTCGAGCTTCTTGTTAGCAAGATTGTGGATGGATATATTCTTCTTTGTCTTGTAAGTGAAATATAGTGCTATATTTCTATTTTAATGGATGTATAATGCACAAAATTATTTTCTTATGGTGAAATAATGTTCCTTAATTAATGCGAATTAGTGGAATCATTGAAATTATTGGATTTTTTTTTCATGTGTTACTCATTGGACAAAGAATGAATGAATGTTCCTAGGGGATAATTTTCATTTGCATTCTTGAAACTCCATAATAATTTCCATTGAAGTGTAAAAGTATAAAGTTTTCATGTGGCTACATCCATAGATGGTGAAGCTACTTCTTTAGGCCTCCTTGAAGAATGAAGTTTGCCAAATCAAGATCACTTTGACTACAATCCTCCCAATTGCTAGGCATTTGTTCTAGATCCTTAGTGATCATATTAACTCAATGAAATATCATTCTTTCACCTCTTTTCTCTATCCCTCTAAGGATAAGGAGATTTTCTAGGGCTTGGTGTGAAATTTTAGGAAGGAGGAATTCTGGGACTCCGTCCAGGCAGATTTCTTCATTTGTGTCTCCTCTGGGCATCCTCAAATTTTGAATGAATTTTGATAGTGGAATTTCAAATATATTGATGCCCTAGCTATCGCACCAAGAGAAAATCCTTGAAGCTTTTTTTGACTTGGGGATTTATTGAAGGTTTTTGCTTTGTATTTCATCATTTAAAACCTTTTCTCTTAAATATAGTTGACCATTGGATGAGCCTTTACCTCAGTATATCTCTCAACCCTAAGTATCTTATAGTATTTCTCTCAAGGGGGTTTTCGTGGAAAGGCATCCTAGCTTCTCTGAAAGCTCACACTTTGATTTAATATTTCCATTAAATGAGTCATCCTTGCCTCACTTTGAACCCTAGTATAGACATATTAATCACAAGTGAGGAAAATTGAAAGTCTTGATATTAGGCACTCATCATTATCGAACATTATTGAGTGTGAGGTCTAGTCATCCTTCATAAGTATTTCTTGGACAAACTTTCAACTTCTCGTGAATATTTTGAACCATTAATTGAGCCTCACCTTGAATGGGCTTTGGATATCATTTTACGTCTCACCATTGATCCTATCATCCTAAGTAATTTCCTCCATATTGAGAATCCTCCCATGAGAAGAGAAGGGGTCATAGGTTATGGTGATAATGGGCCTTTGTACCAAATTGTTATTGTTCCCTCTAGCTTTAGCCTATTAACTAGGCCTACTATTTTGTGCAGCGACATGAACTATGATAAGACATCTCAAACCCACTTTAGGCCTAAGACTAGTTATTGGGAGAGCGGGTAACCCTCAATCATCAAGTACAACTAAGTGCATAATGTCACTAATAACAACTTGTAACCTTAAGATTAGAATGTCATATTTAGAATGGTATAGAATGGGATAATGTTGGAACAAATATCCCACTCAGAGGGGGGGTGAATCAATGTGGCAATAATTTTATCATTTCACAAGTTTTATAATTTTTTTTTTTGTAGCAATGAATAACAGTATATCAATGAATATAACAATGCATCAAGAAACCATTAACATATCAACAACACATCAAGAAGCCATCATATCAACATAAGGAGACACATGCTTTTAAATGGAAATCCATATGGGAGGAGACCATAAATTATTTTCCTTATTCTTCTTCTTCTTCAATTCATTACATAGATATTTAGGCACCAACCTGATAGAGGCAACCACCCCCAAAATATGAGAGTTTATACATGTGGTAGGCTACAACCTAATTGGGGCACTAACCTAAAAAAATGTGCAAGAAATAACTCACTAAAGGCTGAAACTTGATTGAGGCACCAACCTTTGTCATTGATCACAATAGGGTGATGGAAACAAAGTGTTCAATGATGGAAAGTGGTAGCAGGAGGCATAGGTGGTAAAGAAATACCACAAGGAGTAGTGTAACCACCTTCTCTCAGATTTACCCACTTTTAGTGGCTTTCCCAGAGTAAACATGAGCTGAGGGTCACTATGATAAGGCTCAATCTTCTATATGACCTCAAGGAATGGATTCGACAAAACAAGACCTTAAAGACCTCCCTCAGGTGCTACATGACCCCCAAGAGCTAATCCACCACTCCAGGTGCCCAACCCCTAAGTCAACCTAGCCTTTCAATGAATTAAACCCCAAGTCACTCCCACAATTCTTGCAAGGGAGAGATTGCAATATTTTTCAGCAAGTGTTGTGCCAGAGACTGTGAGATTTAAGCCAGTTTTTCAGGGTTAGTCTCCAAACCATTTACCGAAACTTGAAGAGACCTTATGAGACAATAAATGACACCAAGAAAAAGCCTCTAACACAAAACTTGATCAAGGAATTGACCTAACCAAGCCCAACCATGATAGTCATTTCATCAAACACATGATGAACATGCAACCTATAGGTCATGAATGCAAGTCTGAACATAAGGGACTAAAATATCATTAGAGGTTTAACAAGAAAGGTCACTACCTTATCAAATTAGCTATTATAACACGAATTAGGTCATGCATTCATTCATTATTCATTTAATTACAAATAAAAACATGAAAAGATCCATGACTAAGAACTATCATGTAATCATGCTTATAACTAGATAAATAACAATGAGGGAAAAGCCATTAAAGCCACATAATAACAAGTACATTTCCTCATCAAAAGCAAGAGAAACTTAACTCTTATTAAACATAGACAAAAGCCAACTAGGTTTGGGACTTCCACGTACCACCCAACAATAGATTAGTTGAACCAAATCTTTCTTTCAACCAATCAACCTTATGCCATATTCCAAGCATGAATGAGGGATCTCATGGGATAAATCAATCCATAAACAACCAAGGGAATCCAGAGGTTAAACCACCTCCACCCTCACTGTACCATGATCTCACCTAAACTAGTCCCAAGATCACAAAAACAAATCGGGCTTGGATGCCTTTGGATTCCTTCACCATCCTTGAAGAATTTTCTCATCTCCACCATCACACTTTACCTTGTATCCCGACATTACTGATCAAGGGATTCCTAGGCCTTTGGGAATTTTTCTTAGACCACCTCACCCGAGATTCCGAAACCATATGAAAATCCAAAGCTCAAACTGATAAAGAATCCCATCACACCATGTCTATACAGAAATGGGAAGGCTAGGCTAAAATCCACTATTGAAACTTGGAAAAATCCAAGCCAACGACAGTGAAAAAACCAAATACAACATGAATATACTATGCACGTCAAAACCAGCAAGGAAATCATACATGCAATGTATTACCTGGAAGTATTCTTACTGAATCTACTGGATCCAACTTTTCCTTTCTTGATCCTTGCTGTCTTTTTCTTTTCTTGTCCTTCCTTTGATTTCTTTCTTTCCTTCTCCTCTTGGTTCTCTTCTCCTCTTTGATACTAGCTCCAAAACTAAACTAACAAAAGGCTACCAACTGATCCTCAAAAGCCTTTTATTGATGATGCCTCTAATTTCTTCAATTTTCCAATATTTGCCTTCAATTTTCTCCTCACATGAAACTTGTGACCTTTCACCTTCCTTTTCTCCTATTTTCCTTTATTTTCATAAATAAAATGCAAATTAATGCCTCTTTGCCTTTGACAATTCCTTTTCCAATTATAATAAACCAAATGAACACCCACACTAAGATGTTTTTCCCAACATTAAACTTGGAATAAGTGTCCCTTAACCATGGTCTTATTTTTCCTTTATTAACTTTTATTACATGAACGTTTAACTTGTGTCTATTAGAAAATCCTCCCCCTTAGGGGAACACCATCCTCATTGTTCAATGACACCTACAACTAGCAAACCGTTGAGAGAAAAAATCATACTTCCTATGAAGATTTATAACTTAGACCATTGTAGTATTTATAATGAACAACTTGATCAAAATCAAACCATCATGACAAACATGACACTTAACAACCTGTTGACAGTGCTGGACACACCAACATGTTAGGGGATCTCCTCGGTAGGAAGTCCCAACTGGACCTCACACTATTTGGAGTAGGATTCCCAATAGTGTGTAGAAAAGCTATGCCTTGACCGTGATAGAGTGTAGAGGTAAGCAATATATCATTATCATAAGCAAGTGTGTGACCTTGCAGTGAGTCAAGAGAGATGCAAGGATAGGTTCTAACACATGAAGGGAAAAAGGGAGTGTGCCCCTTAGAAGCCTATAATAGTACGCATCTTGAAAGGAACACATGAGCTAAATGGCATCACAAGCTAGAAATTAGAATAGTCGACAATCCAAAGTGATGGGTTAAACCAACAACATGACTTCAACAAGATTCATACAATCACATACAAACTAATTCATACACAAACGTTTAAGTTAAACAACATACATTGCTAAAGTAACTAGAATAGTCGAACTACGATAAAAACATATACATGAAGACATGCTGGCTCTATTATACTATATAAAGTGAAAGTTCCATCCATACATCCAACCATGACAACCACTGGCCCCAATAGTGGAACGTTACAGTCAACACCACCTGCTCCTCCAAAGAGATGTACTCGTCCTGCACTGTGGAGAAGCCAAGGCTCATCACAATACTCTCCAAGCCCTCTCTAAGCAATGCCTAGAAAAATCTTGGCTCCCAAAAGCCTCTTCTATGAGTTATGAGGTTCTATTTATAACAAAGGGAGGGGTGACCCTTGACATTCCCCTTTGTGACTCTTGGACTACCCTCACAACTCTTCAACTTCACTAAATAACTCGTTACATTACATATGACTGCTTGCATTCCACTAATGACACTTGGAATTTCACTTTACATCATGTTTACAAAAATACATTTTCCACATATACCCATGTGGGACAAAAATAGGCTTGAGTCATCTAGACAAGACAATGCTAAGATTCAGACAATTGTGGAAAGACCATCTCATCAACATCCTCTTCATGATCTTTGGTGATGAATAGATGCCATGCTTGGTAGTGCGCAATGGTTGCTGCATACTCTTTGATGATGTCTTCCCGGAAAGAAGCTCTTGCCTCCATTGCTTCTAGGTATACTGATTTGGAACCTCTATCCAACTCATCCTGTAACATGTGTAGCTTAGTCCTGAGCAAGGCCGGACTGATGATATGCATCCGCATGCTATCTGCACTGACTTTCAAATCTACGTTGGTGGCCATGAGCATCAACTGATCAAAGTATGCATCGAGCTCTAGTCAGACTTGATTCTGCTCTTTGGTCTTGGTGAGTTTTCCAATTGACAGGGTGCCATACATTCTCACCACGACATCCAAACCCTTGTACAACTATGCATATGAAGCCTCAATAATGGTGTTGAGCAGCGGGAGTTCCTCATTGTTTCAGATAAGACTCTGGATGTGTGCTTTATCTAACTCTACCTACGACTTCATCATCTTGTGCAAATGAAGTGGGGCTCCCTTGTACCTCATTATCCATGTCTGTACATGATCAACATCGACATGTATATCTGTGAGTGTTCACGTTATCTTGGTGCAGCACTGTTGATGACCATGTAGATGGACAATTGCCTTGTGCATGGTGACAAACTTGTCATACAGTCTCCACATGACTGTGTCAAGAGCGAATACTTCAACGAGTACCACTTTCTTCATCTCTGCTATGGCAGATCCTGTTGAATGTTCCTCTCTCTACCTGATTGCTTGCAATTCCTTAGCCATGTGCTCATTTTATGCTATTAATTACTTTGCACTCGAACTCATGGCTTTGGCGTAAGCCTTTGTAGCATCGGCCAAGGTAGATGGATGTGTTCGAACATCTGACACAATCAACCATTCTTCAAAGTGCGCAGGTGATGCATGCTCATCAGGGGTGTGTGCTCTGCACGCCTGTACAACTCTGTGCTATGAATCATCAAAGGCTATGTTGTAAACATCTGTTCCTTGATTATCTTCAAGGAGAACAATATCCCCTTGTTCACTTGGGACTTGCTCTACTGCTGGAGCTAGTGAAGCCTGTGGGGTGACCTCGATTGCTTTTGACATGAGGTTAGTGTCCTGATCTTGTTCCGATTGTTCCATATCCATGTCCATCTGTTCTACTATTTGTTCATCCTATTGAGAAAGTTCTTGTTCCTGCGGCTACTCACCTTGTTCCTCATCTGCTGCTAGTTCTGAGTCTTCAATCTGTATTGGTGCAGTTTGCGCTGTCTGTGCACCTTGAACTTCCTCCTGTTCCTATTCCTACTGCACTTCCTTCTCTCTTTTACACAACTCTTGCTCTTCTTTAAGCTTCTGCTATACTTCCTACAACTTTAGCTCCGTCTTTTCCAGCCTTTGCTTATCTCTCCTTTTCTACGTTCCTCTCCTGTCGTGCTGTCGCCTCTTTGCTTCTATCTCCAAAGCTACTCTTTCCACAAGTGGGTCTTCCTTAAACTTGTAGCTTTACTCTGTCTCTATGCTTTCAGAAATCTTCCTCTTGCCTTTGTCTTGCGGTGATTTGATGCTTGTTGTTGTTCCTTGTGGTGCTGCTAGCCACTCTACTGCCATGCTGACCAGTTCATTGAGTCTGGAGGAGCTATAGCAATATCTCTATGGGTCTTCCTTTGGCCAATGATGCGCCTCATGGATTCAAGAATAGTGCACTCTTGCACAATGGTCCTTGCATAAGCCATGTGGATCGTATGGATTGAAATTCTTGGTGCTAAATATCTATGTAATGAATTGAAGAAGAAGAAGAATAAG
>Ga0181464_1000610_pt2 | contig 14175 bp, 8 predicted proteins | sample InSIn2gowninarea_FD_119074 | JGI IMG/M metagenome (GOLD analysis project Ga0181464, IMG submission 119074) | Clean room microbial communities from NASA Spacecraft Assembly Facility at Jet Propulsion Laboratory, Pasadena, California, USA -... ...
AATAATAATACTAATAATAGTTATCTGATTTAAGGTCACAGTCTAGCCATACACCAAAATTAAATGATGTTTAACAACTACATAAAATCATTCTAATAACACATTAGACCTAGATTTACCCATGATCACCCAATGGCCATGCTGAAATTTCGTTCATGAGAAAGTCATGCAACAAATTTAATTACCATGCAAATTTCAATGAGGAATAATTTATAGCATGTATTCAGCTAAGAGTTATCAAAATCAAACTAGGAATGCCAATTACAAGCAAGGTTAGTTGCAATAGTAATTAGAAAACATGGCATCTCTTAACCAAGTTTTCTAGGTGTGAGATGTCAACCTTAATACTACTAAGTGTTGTGTAATCCAATTTTAAACAAAACCCACAAAATTAAAAAACTATTTTTTAGAAATAACTAAGTAGTTGAATAGTTGGAATTGCATATCAAAGTCTGAAATCTACCAAAAGGCTCAAATAAGGTCTTCATAAAAGGATTATAATTGCATACAATCAATATCATCCCATGTCCTTGGCATGATATCCTTAATGAAGTAGTACAACAAATGTTTTAGTAAAAAACTAATTACTTGAATAGTTTGAATCTCATATTGTAAATTGAAGTTTTACCAAGAGGGTTACAATAGATATTTATAAAAATATCATACCTCGGTACAACTAGGATCACCCAATGCTATTGACATGATATTGTTCATCAGGAAACCATACTAAAAAATTAATTACGGTGCAGAGTTCAATGGGGATCAATTGAGAGCATGTATTCAGCTAATAATTGGAAAAATCAAAGTATCAATATCTCTTTCAAGTAAGAAACAAATATTCACTCAATGTTAAGGAACAACCCATTTCGAGTGGCTCTATTATTCTAATAAATATGCACCCTCTCTAGTCCCCTGATAAATTTCAACATTCCTACAAGAGAAAGGGACCTGCCGACCAGAGAAGAGTTGAAAGTTAATACTAGATGAACAATTTCTTGTTGTGATGAGTCCCAATTTTCCATCAAGTGTAATATTTAACCCTTGATGCTATCAAAACTAATACTTCTATATGTAGCATAGGATATGTGAACTTTATCAATGTATGAAGAAGGGATCCAATTTTCTACCATCCAAAAGGAATGTATTACATCTACGGCAATGACCCAGTAGAACAGACTCTTGATACAATATACAATAGAAGCATCTCCCTTAGAAGGGACTCCCATATAGTCAGACGTGGACTTGTACTAAGCTCCATAGGGATTAACCTTCCCTATGCCTACTCTAAAGATCTGCAGAGAGGAAAAAGGGACACAACTCACAAGATTGATAGTGCTAAGCCCTTTAGAAAAATTAGTGAATGAATCAACACCTAAATCTTGAAAAATCCTACAAATTGGGTATGGAATTGAAGGCAACATCCTCGAACATAGTACAATTATTCAGAAGCTCTACAAACCCTAGATTTGAGACGCATTCACAAACCCTACAAACCCTATCTTTGAGATGCATTCAAAAATCCTACAAACCCTAGATTTGAGATGCAGGAAGAGAAGCATACCCTGATAAACGAGAATCAATAGTGCACTAAGTAGTAGGGATTTGAAACCTATGTTCCCTAAAACATACCAAAGGAAATTCAATGATATGTTGTTGAGAATGATTAAAGTGATTTTGATTGTTGACTTTGGAGCTAAACATGGGTGATTGAAGTGATAAATTGTGATGACAAGGGTGGTTGCTTCATATTTTGTAAGTATAAATGAATTTGAAGGCACCATAATACATTCTGAAAGGTGCACATATATATCTATATATCGTGTGTGTGTGTGTTTTGGTCAAGTCGCTCATGGGCTCTATCAATCAAGAGAGAATGTTGAATTCCCATTATTGCAATTAAATATGCCTGCCATTAATGTAGGCAATTTGTAAGGTACATATATCAACACACATATCAAATTACTGAAATAAATATTTAAATTGACCAAATAGTGTAAGGTGTTATTTACATTATATACATTTTTGTACCTTCATTGTGTCAACATCCATATTCGTGCCCGATGATTGTGGTTACCAAAATATTTTCATTTATTGTGAGATGTCATGGTTGGTTACAATGAAGTTGATAAATATATAGTATAAGAGATGAGGCTTATAAAGTTTTTTAGATATATTTAAATGGGCACAAGAATATGCTGTAAAATACCCTCCAAGATTCTAGAAAAAGCTATATTGTTAAAGTAGATGAATTTATGCACCAAAATCAACACTAATCATGGCCAACATTGATCAAAATCAGTGCTCCTTGCTACAACTCCAAATTATTCATATGCTAATAAATTCTTAATTATAAAAGAGAGGTGGATTAGGAGGAGGGATGGATGGTGTCGTTAACTAGAGTAAGGTTAGGGTTTAGGGTTTAAACCCATTCTTGGTGGAAAAATTGGCACACAGGTCAGAGGTTGTATACATCCAATGCATTTATAGAGTCAGTTCAAGACGTTATTTGTCCAAAATGGATTTTCTTTGAATTGGTGGGTTCAAATTGAACTGATCAACTTTGATAATTATGATAATGGTAAATCATTTTGTGTAACAAAGAAAAATGTAATTAAACTTGTGAAATCATTAATTAGCAAGGGGATATGTGGTTTTCTCTCTCTCCTGAGATAAGTAATCATTACCAACATATCAACCTTGGTACCAAACTCCATAGAATCCATATTAGTTCTATACAAACTCATTTTGGTTGTAACTTTTGTAGCTGGATAAAATTTAGACTCTCACAACTCTACAAGGAAAAGGTTGGTTGATGTAGAATTAAAATATTCATACATTACCTTCTTTATTGAAAATTGATACCCGTGAAGGAAATAATGCTTTATATTTTCTTGCCATGATGTTTGACAATCCATAAATCTCTTGAAATTTTTGTGTTCAAGTTGAGCTGACCAACCATGAAGTTTGATTATCCTAAAGTGGTCCATAACTACAAAACTTAACAACTCTACCATTGTAGAATACATGTATTGTTGTTTCCTCTATTTGAAATATCATAAAACCATTGATATTATCACGTTATAGTTGAGCTAACTAAGCATGAAGTTTTCTTATTCTAAAGTGGTCCATGCTTACATCACTCAACGCAATCTACAATTGTGAAAGACATGTTTCACTATTTATTTTGTTTGAAATGTAAGAAAACCACTGGTTAACCCTATTTCAATATTTTATGAATTGCATTGACAAAAAGGAACTAATTGATTACCAACCAGCCTAAAACATGGGACTTCAAGATGTTCTAATTTCAATATGGTTTGACATTGCTTTATATATCTATTATCATTATCCTAAATTTTGTTGGTTTCATAACAAATAAGTTCTTTCCATGTACTATTTCCAATCCTTCTGAATAGGTTGGCTCACATCTATAGTTGTATATTAAAGAAGCCACATTTTAGAATAATAACGTACAAAACTACAACAGAGTATTGTTTCCATAGATATAAAGCATTGGGAGTGATTTTCAAGTTCTCTTTTAAATTGAGAACCCTTCTTCCTATTCCATAGTCTCATTGAGTCTTTACCCCTTCTTAGAGAACTTTTCGTGATAGAATTAGGAAGATATCCTAACTATAGTTGAATTCAAATTTCGAGGACAACTTCCTCGAACCGATATGTGAAGCATACCAAATTCCTGTAAAAAAGAGAAATTTTGGTTCCAGATGGATCTACAACCTGTAGCATGAAGCTGATGAGAGCATCGAGAAGTATAAGGGAAAATTTGTGGCAAAAGGATTCTCTAAAGTAGAGGGAGAGGACTATGAGGAAACATTTGCACCAGTGGAAATATGTTCCTCAATCATAACCACTCTAACATTAGCTACAGAGATGGGGTGGAAGTTCCATGAGATGGATGTGAAGACCACCTTTCTCGATGGTGTTGTTGAGGAAGAAGTTTACATAGAGAAAGTAGAGGGATTTGAGACATATGACTGGGAGACATGTGTACTCTCCAAATAACCATGTACAGTCTCAAACAAGATCCCTTAGCATGGTACACTAAGAATTATACATATCTCAGTGGATTGGGATTCACCAAAAGTGAAGGGATGCCAACCTATATCACATTGTGGTATATGAAAAGTTGCTTATTTTGGTATTGTATGTTGATGCCTTGATACTTGGAGGAGATGAGTAATTGATTCAGTTTTGCAAGGAGTACCTTGCAAGATAATTTGAGATGAAGGACATGGTATTGATACATTACTTCATTGTGATGGAAGCATGGCAGAGTGATGGTGAGATGTTTGTGAGGTAAGGGAAGTACACCTCCAAATACTTCACAGATTTTAGATCAAGAACTGGAAGTCTATGGACACAACTATAGCTACAAACCAGAGGAACGAGTGTGATTCTTCAAGAGAGGCAATAGATGCTAGCATCTATATAAAAACTCTAGGATCCTTGATGTATATGGTGAACACAAGGCCTGACATAAGTTATGAAGCTAATCAGTTGAGTTAAGCCATGGTGAATCTTACCAAAGCTTTATTGGAAGGCAACAAATCATGTGTTAAGGTACCTCAAAGGCACAACCGAGTATGGGGTATGTTACAGGAGGACAAAGGGAGTGAAGCTCCAAGGCTTGACTGATGTAAATTTGGTAGGGAGTCCATTAGACAAGAAAATCACTTTGTTTTCATCTTCAATGTTGGGTACGTAGCTATTTCCTGGTATAGTAGGAAACAGAGGTATGTGGCACTCAACTCAATAGACGATGAATGAACGGATACAAGTCAAGAATCATGTGAGGCCATATTGATGAGGAAAATACTTGTGGGTATTTTCAGTGAGAAGATGGATTCACCAATGATTTATTGTAAAAATTAGAGTTGTATCAAACTCTCTGAGAATCCAGTATTTCATGATAGGTCCAAGTGCATTGATATCAAGTACCATCACTTGTGGAATTGTCTGCAGAGGATAATTATGATGCTACATTACATTCCAACTGAGAAGAATGATGCATATATATTGAAAAAGGCATTGTTAAGAGGCAAATTCAAATTACACGGGTGTAGGATGTGGGTGGTGCAGAATCCCTTTGTTGCTAAGAGGGAGTGTTAGAAAATGTAGAAAGAAAGGATAAATTTGACTTCTTCCTTAGCCAAATCTAGTAATTCAATTTTCCAAATCAGCAAGATGACTTGGATGGCAGTTGACTTGTGTGACATGGCCTTGTCTACTTGTTTACTCTGTAAATTTGAGTTGTAGGCTAGAAGTAGAGTTGTGCATGTATTGTTGCTAGAATTTAGTAATCTAATTCAGTTATTGTCACTTTGACTCAGTTAACTGAGCTAAAGCAACTCGTCAAGTAAGTTGAAATACAATTGAGTAGGAGAATTGTTGTTAACTCAATGATGTCTCAGTTAAACTAGTTAATGAGCTAAAAATAACACATACATGAATGGAATTTTAATTTCCATATTGAAGTGGAGGAAAAGGCACATTATAATGAATAATTATATACTTGTTGACTCTAGATGTTCGACATTGAGCCATGTAATCAATTACTTGGGATATGAATAATGAAATAGTGAATTCCCCTATTATTTAGGAGTTAATTTCCTCATGCATTGCACAAAGAAATAGGAGAAATATGGGGCTTTGAATTGACTGAGTGTTGGCTAGAGAACAAAAATCAATAGGAGAATAAGTTTACAGTGCAAGGTGTGCTTCAAGATTGAAGCAAGACATTGTAATAGTTTCTCATTCTCATATGATTAAGGAAAAGTAGTGGAAGGGTTTTTACCTGTTGGGTTTCCCTATAAATTATTGTGTTGTTATGTTCTTTTTATGGTTGCCTATCATTGCATGTGTTTCTAAATTGTGATTTCCATTTCATATAATAGTAGATGAAATTTGTAATACATTTTTTCAGTTTGAATACATCAGTAGTAGCAAATTTATATTAATTTATACACTCTTAGGGTGTTGTAGGGTGTAAATAGCTTGGAGAAGGGGGGCTATAAATGTTCCCAACACTCCTAGTTATGATTGGACCACACTCTTGGCCTTTCGGATTCTCATCCAAAATAAAACAACATTTGGCGAAGTGTATAAACCCTGTTGTTACCTCAAATTTGGTCACTCGCGTTGATGGATTATGGTGGTATCTATACACACAACATGGTTCCACTGCTCACTAAGTGTTGGGCCTACTGGCATGTTAAAAAATTCATGCTCTCCCACTTCCTCTCGACCTTGAAAACATAGCGTCTATGGTATAAAAATAAACCTAGGCTAGGTTCAGAAAGCATAACTACAACTATTGTGTGCCAACCCTCCTGTAGTTTCTAGGAGACTCATGGCCCAATTCCTGGTAGCTAAATTCTCAGTTTTGACAGAATAACTAATGTAAGGATTGGTTAAACTAAGTATACCCATAAATTTGGAAATCAACTAACTAAATATGAACACATAATTGTGCATTCACCACCCACATAATAATGAATATCATATTCTAGGCACGCTTTAAAATTCATGTGCATACATGATACCATTCTAATAATGAAGATACAATTAGCATGAAAACTCAGATATTCATTTACATTTACAAACATGGAAGATATTGTAAAATTCACAATGTAACAAAATACATCACACTCGATAAGGTAATACACGTAAGCAATGTACACTTATGTGTGTGTTTAACGATGATTGAAAAATGAAGGAAGTATTTCAACTCTCCACCAAGTTGTAAGCCATCCACATTGCAATCTCTCTTACAGTTGATTACCCTAATCTAGATCCAAAGTCTGAGGTGGTGAATATTAAGGGAAATTCAAATTTGAGGCTTAATCACATAATGAGGAGAAGTAGTCGACTATTTGGTTAGTTTATCAACTGCTCTACAATAGTAAGCACCAACGTGACTCATCGATTCAATGCAACGATAAATAGGTTGACTCTAATCGTATCAACAAAGGTCAAAGGGACAGAAGTGGAATTAATGTCTAGAAAATCTTGCTAGGAAAAGTTTTCACATTCTTCAGAGTGATCTATCACCAAAAAATGAAGAGCATAAAAAATCGTTGTCGTTATATAAGATAACATGAATGGTAAGCGAAATAACAACCTTGATATAGGTGCGTGACTGTAGTAGCGTGCAAGCTAGCATACTTTGGGCACACTGTTAGAGTCAACTTTTTAATTGTTAGATAATATTGCCTTAAATTGATATGTTTTTTTCTTAATTGTTAATTGTCTTAATGGGTTTTCTCTTAAAGTGGCCATTGTCATAAAAAAAAGTTTTGTCTTAAAATAATTTTCGTCTTAAAGGGCTTTGTCTTAAATATAATTTTTTGTCTTAAAATATTTTTGTCTCAAATTGTTTTTGTCTTAAATATAACGTTTTATCTTAAAATATTTTTGTTTTAAATTGTTTTGCCTCAAAAATATTTTTGTCTCAAACTGTTTTTGTCTTAAATTTAAAGTTCTGTCTAAAAATATTTGTCTTAAATATAAAGTTTGTCTTAAAAATATTTTTGACTCAAACTGTTTCTATCTTAAATTTAAAGTTTTGTCTTAAAATATTTGTCTTACATTGTTTTCTTCTTAAATATAAAGTTTTGTCTTAAAATATTTTTGTTCCAGACTATTTTTGTCTTCAATTTTATATTTAAGACAATTCAAATGATATCTTTTTCTGTAAAATAACTAAAATAAAAGATGATTTTAAGACAAAAGACTTATTTTATCTTCAAAAAAACATCTTAACAGTACCTTGGTGTAATAGTATATTCTTCATATAATTTTATAGGTCATCGTATATCACCCAATAGTCTCGATATAATTTTATACTTCATGTATATCACCACATGCTCTTTAGAAAAAACATAAATTAAACAAAAATCAAAGTCCATTTCATAATAACAACATGGTTTAATCTCGGTACCCACCTATATTCAACTTTGTGTAATAGTGCATATTCTTCATATAAATTTATAGGTCATACTTATATCACCCCATATTCTTCATATAATTTTATGCTTCATGTATATCACCCGAGGTTCTTTAGAAAAAAACATAAATTAAACAAAATTCAGAGTCCATTTCATAATGTCAACATGGTCTAATCTTGTTACCCACCTATATTCAAGTTGTGCATCATTGTCTACTTATATTCAACACTTTTACAATATATTTATATTATTCATAACAAATATACATGATCAGCAATTTTAATTAATTCAAATCTATCTCTTCCTTCTTCTACCAAGAAAAACCTTGTTGATGGCCTGTTAATTCATGCATATAGGCCAATATAAGAATGGTCTCTACATTAATAAATAAATAGTTACCATAATAACATAATCCTTATGTACTCACAAATAACTAATTGCATCACTTAATGGCACAGAGGATCAGAGTCATAAATAACTAAGTGCATCACATCATGGCATATAGGATCTCCAGAGACTTCCATACACTATCGTTTTGTAAACTAATGCCACTACTTATATTAAAAAGTAGAGGAATTTTTATTCTGCACATTGTATCGAAGATGTAAAGAACATAAGATGTCTTCATTCTGGTTATAGGATTGAAGAGGATGAAAAAAAAACAATTATGAATGCCACAATTACCAAATTTACATACTTCCATTGGATCAGATTAACGCATACAAACTTAGGAAAATAGATTACAAATATAACATTTTGAAGTTAAGTTGGTGATTCCATGTTGTTGCGGTGGAGCTTAACCAGGACGCGCATGAGAGGAGCATTCATGTACATTGTGGGCTCAAGCTTGGTCGAATCAACCCTGTTATTGATCTGAAATGGGAGTTTAATAACTTGTTATGTTTATAAGAACCTCCCACTCCAATTCTTAACAAATATATGATCTAGCCTATGTTGACAATTGCGGAATTAAGTACTTGAAAGAGATGTATGTGTAATTTATTTTAATTGTTTAAGTGCTTTAATTCAATTTGTTTTGTTGATATTAAACACACATAACAACTATATAATGTAGCAAATAAACATCAATACATAATAGAAAATTTAATGTAGGAGTTCACTCGAATATCGTGAGCTAAATCTCCTTGAGATTTTGTCATATTGACTTGGCTCTATGGGATTATGGCAAAGTTTCTTTTACAAGTTCCACACTTAACTCCAAAGGTTTCTGAACTGAACCAATGGGCTTATAATACAACTTATATCTTTGTCGTTGTTGTCATCACTCTGCAAATAGATCTAACCTCCCTTAGACTTGATTCCTTTAATCAGTGCACTGAGCTACCCTGAGCTTCTCGATGGCACTAACTCCTTCAAAATTCCTCAACTATCATTAAAACCTCTTCTACTGTCTCCATCACATATCATACACCAACAATAGACTCATCATTTGCTCAAAATGAGCACTGCATCACCAAATTAGGCCTTCCTCCATGGTTGGCACTAGGCTGCCTGAAACTTCCCTGTAGCATCTTATCCTTTAGAAGTCTTCAAATGATTCTGAAAATCCCTACAATGGATTCATAAGGCTCATTACAGTTAGGAATGACTTTTGGTTCGTTGAGAATGGGTATTGGTAGCTCCTACAACTGTCTCCAACCCCTAGTGGCCCTGAGCTTCAAAATCTCCCTTGATGAAAATTTCTATGAAGATGACTTCTTCAGCTTCTCTCGAATATTTCATTGGCTACAGGAGGCTCCAATTAGCCTAGCTAGCCTCTTGTTTCCCTTTACCTGATCGAAAAATACTCCTGGAATGCATTTAGTCACTATCCCCTAGGGATGCTCCACTAAATCTGGTGAAATCGCACTTAACTTGAGTTAAATTTGGCAAAATCCATCTTTTTCGCCACTCCACCAAGCTAAACCATTGGAGTTGACTCTTACCTTAACCGTCAACGTGCATGTGATGGGTATAACCCTAACGGTTTAGGGATAACACCACATAGTTCTGGCAGTCAACACCCAACTGCGTGGTTTGTTGGCAAATGACAATTAACATTGCAGTGTGTGAACAATTGTATGGGACCGCTCACGGGTAAGACCGTTGGTGATCCTAACCCCCAAACCTCCATATGTTATAACATTAATATGCCACGCAACCATTTTAGGTTAAGAAACACCATTGTAGGAGGTGGTACAATGCGGCCCTGTCTTCTTGGAGGTCAAGGGTTCGATTCTGTCAAACTCAAAAAAAACTTTATAATATCATTCCATGGCCACATGGTGACCTCTGGGCTTGCCATGTGTCACCACATGATTGATCACCCAAAAGGGAATATTCTTTGGAATATATTTTTTCTAATATTTTCAAAAATCAAATTATTCTTGGTCAAATGTGACCTATAAATTGTAGCTTAATAGACTTTTCAAATTGTGATAACTCCTTCATACCGTGTCGGTATTTCGAACTATTCCCGACACCGTAATCAGGAAGATGAGGAGATCTATTAGATTATTGGACACTCTTTCGAACACTTTGAAATTTGAGCTATCATTAAGACCCTAGATCAATATCTGATCACTTATCCTCAACCCCATCATAACTATCATCAAACCCATCATAGCTATCACGCCCTCCATCATAGCTATGAGGCCTTCCCACAACTCCACGTGTTAATTCATTTGGGTTAGGTGCTTGTATGTTGAACCACAAAGTGAAACCTTCGGTACATGATATCTTTCTAGAATCCTAGTATATTGAAACTATATTGAAACTATGGAAGACACTCTGTGATGAGCTTTCTCTTAATATTTGTCACCAAAACCCACCATGAAGGACATACCAGCAGGATTCTTACCCAAAATGTAATCGACCTGTAATTACAATACCAACGAAATGCACCAACAACTAAATTATTACTGCACCCAGAAAACTGATGCGGTGTAAGCACGATGTGAATTTGTGAGCGACACCTTTGCTGGATGTTTCGAATTATTATGATAGGAAAAACTAATTTAAATTTATGTAACATTGAATCTCTTATGCTGTGAGAAAGCTAGAATGGATATAGAAGTGTTATAAACTCTTCCCCTCCTTAATTAAATATTTTACAAAACTTAAAATAGTCACAGGTATATGTACTTGTTGTTTGGCAAATGCGATAAGAATGCTTGGTTCATAGGTTTGATCGCCACATTGTAGACACTGGTTAATTCTTGAAAGTAAGTCACTGTAAACTGATGCGACGAATGATGTGCCTATAGCATATCGTGTATTTGCACCATCTCTAACATACAACAACATTGGTTAATTCTTGAAAGTAAGTCACTGTAAACTGTTGCGAGGAATGATGTGCCTGTAGCATATTGTGTATTTGCACCATCTCTGACATACAACAGCCCTCGTGTCCAAGTGCAACAGATACAAATACTATTAAGGAACTAAATTTTGGAACTCGGGACATAAGAGGAGGAGCTTTCAAATAACTGGTGTAATGGAATTTTTGAATTGAGTACTTCACTTCTACTTGGCCTCTGTAAACTTGTAGCTTGGTTTTGCCGGAGAAATATAACTGCCACGATTATTAGTTTTATGACGATATAGTCACTTGACTGGGTTGAACATTTGGTAATCAATATGTTTATGTGGATATCGACTTACGCTAAACATGAGCATTTCAACTCCAGCACATTTGAGATCCCAATTGAACTCAGACTCATTGGAAGTATAAAAATTCTGTTGTAATATGTATTTGGTATAACCTGAAAACCCAGTTGCTTGATATAGCCACGCTGCAGCCCATGCAACCTCATCCTACGTGTTGGTTAGCCGAGGAATAATAACAGGAGGTCATGAAGTTAGTCACTCTGTAGTTTAAATAATGGTGTGAATTGAAAACGAAAAATCACTTATAATGATGGGAAACATTACATCATAGCCTTAGACTGAGAAATAGAAGGGGTGCTCTCCACCATATGTTTTGGGGTATTGGGGTCAGCAAAACGAAAGAGTTGCAATAAATGACATTCAATTACATGAGTTTCATAAAAGGTTGAAGGTTGAAGAGGGAAATACATTAAATTAATTTTAAATTTTGAACACATGAATATCATGAAGTACTAAAACTACGTTTATGGAATAAAGTGAGGTTTCTGGTAAGAGGTTAGTTCACAGATATATTCACTTAAAAATTCACAAAATTCTAAACTAATACAAATATATTTCATCATATTATTAATAAAGGTTTGAATCTATAACAGTCTCCCACTCAAAATAACTCCAATTTCCAAACAAATACAATGATCGGGAAGCAAATACATTAAATCAAAATAACCCCAATTTCCAAACAAATACAGTAATCATAAAGAAAATATATTAACAGTCTCCCACTCAAAATAACTCCAATTTCCAAACAAATACAATGATCAGGAAGCAAATACATTAAATCAAAATAACCCCAATTTCCAAACAAATACAGTAATCATAAAGAAAATATATTAAATCAAATTTAAACTAGAGGTGCTTATAAAAGCATTCGTCAATTTCCAAATAAATACAGTAATCATTAAGAGAATATATTAAATCAAATTTAAACTAGAGTTAGTTATAAAAGCATTAATCATCAAACATAATCTGGCATTAATCATCAAACAAACAGATTATGTGTTTGAAACAGGTAGAAATTGTTTCGGAAGAGACATAATCTTATACTGAAGTAGCTCTTTTGAGCATAGAGTAATGTTTGTCAATGGCTGCAAAGACGATGGAGGAAGCAGCCAATGCTACAGTAGTCTCTGATTTCTGTTCCGTGAGTGGATGTATCTATTTTGTACAAAGTCCTTGGAGTGTCCATTGTATCTGTATTCTCCCAACAGTTAGGGTCTCCAATTGGTTCTCCCACCGAAAAAAGCCAGTGAAACTTACGCTCCATGTTGATCTATTGGTCTAATTTCCTAGACAATATATAGTTAGTTAAATTTTCCCTAGTGTTTCGTATGAAACCGAAATCGTTAGAAAACACCTATAGGTGCAGTCATTAGTGGTTATTTGGTGTGATACGTGGTGTGATTTGATTGGGACATTAATTATTTCACCTGAACCCACAGCTGGCTTTCGGCGGCGCTTGCTTTGATAAGATAATCGGTTCCCCACCTAATAGCATCCCTAACGTTTTTCAACTCTGCAGCTGCTAGAAGTGCATCTCCGTACTGAAGGGCTCCCCATGCCAGCTTGGTAATGGTGAATGCCATGGGAAGCCCATATTTCACATTATCCCTAGTGTCGTAGTAGCCGCCCACTAAATCCACATGCACATATTCATAGTACGATCAATGTGAAACATAATTGTATCCTCAATTCTCAAAGAAATCTAAATTTAAAAAGTGGGTATGTTCTTTACCATAGTATCTCAAATTTCTAGAAGTATCTACGAATTGCGAGGACATGCTGAGTGAAGCATGGATCTATCAATTTAAGTCGTGGTGAGGAATTTTGAACTGATCTCAGCATTCCTTCGTTCACAACTTTCCAGTTTTAGTTTCCTTTCATTCATATACATTTCCATGACCATATATAAATCCAGACCATGCAGCCCCATAAACAGAGTTTCTTGTCAGATTGTTATCCTATAACAATGCATTGATTTTCGAGGCATATTGATCTGGATGAGATTCACTTAATCAACCTTTCTAACTGATTCACTTAATGGACCTTTTCCAACGTATATGTGGTTTTTCTTTGCAATTTATTAAATTAGGCGGCTGTGGATAAGTGTGCAAAGCTTGAGAAGATTTTGGAAATCATTTTTGTTTTTGTTCTGTTTTTATTGTAATTATTTTACCATATATTGAATAATTGCTGAAATTTGAAATTTGAAAATACCTTTCAGTGTCTTGTTTTCTGTTTGTTATTTTTTGCTTTTTCTCTGAAAACCTTTGAGCTTGCTTTGAACAATTTTGAGTGATTTCTAGGATCCATTGCTTCTTCTATAGGTGCGTCTATAGAAATCTAGTACTTATTCTACAGGTGAGTCCATAGCAATGAATCGACTTCTACAATTTTGAAGTATTTGTATATGTATGAACTACATGAAGCAAAAGATTTGACCTGGATGGCATGTAGATAACACGCTCTCATAGGATGGTGATGGAGAAATCTTGATTAAAAAATTGGTTGTAACTATCTGTTGCCGCATTGCTGTATTTGT
>Ga0181464_1000896_pt1 | contig 14168 bp, 11 predicted proteins | sample InSIn2gowninarea_FD_119074 | JGI IMG/M metagenome (GOLD analysis project Ga0181464, IMG submission 119074) | Clean room microbial communities from NASA Spacecraft Assembly Facility at Jet Propulsion Laboratory, Pasadena, California, USA -... ...
GTATTTGCAGATATAGGAGATAACAGCTTTAATATGTCTGTAGAAAATATTGAGGCATGTATTTCGCCACGAACAAAAGTTATTTTATATCCTTACCAATTTGGATTTCCAGGCGCAATCGATATAGTAAAGGAACGTTTCAGCCAATGCATTGTTATAGAAGATGTAGCCCAGGCCTTGGGTGCTACCTATAAAGGAAGGTTGCTGGGTTCTTTTTCTGATTATGCAGTTGCCTCTTTTTATGCCTCAAAGATGCTAACGTCTGGTGATGGTGGTATGGTTCTGGTTAATGATGCACATATCTACGAAAATTGCAAGCTGTACACCTATTATGGAGGACGAACGGGAAAGCAGGAAATGGGCTTTAACTACCATCTCACTAATTTTAATGCTGCTTTAGGCTTGTCTCAAATAAGGAAGTTACAATTGTTTGTATCCAAACGAAAAGCGTTGGCAAAAAGCTACAGCGAGGTTTTAAAGGATAATCAAAAAGTTTTCATCCAGTTTGATGGCAGTGACGAAGCTTGTTATTTGAAATACCCGGTGTTATTAGAATCCAGGAAAGTAAGAGATAAATTGAAAAATACATTACGAACGCGGGATATCTATTGTGGGTATGGTGTATTGGAAGGACTACATTTGAAAGAAGAAATAAAAAGCATACACTTACCGAATACAGAACAATACCTTGAAAGAATCCTTTGCCTGCCAATCTACCCTTCAATGAAAGCGGATGAAGCCCGTTTTATTGCTGAAACCATGATAGGCTTGTTGCAAGGCCTGTAAAACATTTGAAATGATAGTTAGTATACATCAGCCAAACTTTTTACCCTGGTTTGGTTATTTTGCCAAAATAGTAAGGTCCGATGTTTTTGTTATACTGGATAATGTACAGTTTACAAAAGGGGGCTTTTCCAATCGTGTTAAAATAAAAAGCAAGAATGGCGAAGGAGTTTGGCTTACAGTGCCCGTTAAAGTATCTGAAGGTACATTCAGGAACATAAACGAAATTCAGATAGATTATACAAAGAAGTGGGAGAAGGATATAGAAAACAAATTAAGGGACTTTTATAAAAAAGCACCTTTTGTAAACAATACGCTTCAGCATTTTGTTGATTTATTTTCTGCGAAGACCTATTCATCTTTGGGTGAACTTAACACAACACTGATTTTAGATATCATTGATCTATTAGGCTTAAGGCGTAAAACTTTAATAGCAGGTGCTATGGATTTGCCGAAAATCAGCAATAATGAGTTGCTTATTGAAATAATTAAGAGGATAGGAGGGGATACTTATCTTTCTGGTTTAGGCGGTAAAAAATACATGGATGAAGAACTATATTATAATGCCGGGATAAAAATCATTTATAATGATGTAACAGTTCCTGAGTATGAGCAGGTAAACGGGCCAGCTTTTGTGCCTAATTTATCAATTATAGATATGCTTTTTAATATAGGTATAGAAGGAACAAAGCAACTACTCAAAACGGTTGATATTAGTATTCAAAATGTTGAAAAGGTCTAGATGAGTAAGTTTTTGTATGTTAATTATAGAAATGTAAACGCTGGGATTACCGAAGAATTATTAAAAAAAATAAATCTTCTTTTTGGTGTTAAAAAAGATGAGATTCATTATACAAGAAAAGACACTGTACATTTATTAATAATTAAAGAAGCTTCAAATGTAAAGGTTAACGGGAAGCTTGACTTTAGAATAAACTTACCTTCTTCGAAAGGTGATTCTCATTACTTGCGTGTTCAGCATGAGGTGGACTGTATTGAAGTTAAAGGTGATAAAGTAGGATCCAGAGCAATCTGGTATTATGCAGACACTGAAAAATTAATTGTTTCAAGTTCACAAAAGGCGATTGTTGCAGTTATAGGGAGCTTTCAACCAGATGAATCTGCATGGACTTGGATGCTTGCAAATGGCAGTTTAGGTCCGGAGCTTTCCTGGGATAAACGAATAAAAGCATTACCGGCTGATGCTAAATTACTTTTTGATACACAAGTTTGGAAGCCACAGGTGATACTTCCAAATTGGAAGTTTGTTTATGAGAAAAAAAGCAAATTAGAGTTAAAAGAAGAGTTAGGTAATTTGCTGGAAGAAGTTAAGTATGATTTTGACCTTGGGGAAACCAAAACCCTTTTGACCCTTTCAGGGGGATATGATAGCAGGGCAGCCTTATACCTACTAAAGCAGAATAAAAATATTGATACAGCTACCTGGGGTATACCTGCTGCGTTTAAAACGCCTTTAACGGATGCTACTGTTGCAAGAGCTGTTAGTAAAGCATGGGATACGCGCCATTTTGAGTATGATGTACAACTGAAAAATAATTTTGAGCAGAACCTGGAGATTTTCCTTGCTTATGGCGAAGGAAGAAATGACCATATCAACACTTTTATGGATGGTCTGGAAATGTGGCAGCGAATTGCTGAAGATGGATATAAGTGGGTGGTTCGTGCAGACGAGGCTTTTGGATGGTTGCCAGTAAAGACAGAACTCGATGTTAGAACTTCTGTTGCTATGGCTGATTTTTCTGATTTCAGGAACGTTCCTAAAGCAGTTATTGAATCGCTGCCAAAACAGGCGGTTCCGGATTATTTGAAAAGAGGAATTAATGAGCCTTTAGAAGATTACAGGGATCGGTTATACCAACAATACAGGCTGCCTTTTGTTATCGGCCCTTTACAGGACCCGCCATTGTCATTTGTAGAATATCTTAATCCTTTATTGCATCCTAAGCTCATCGATTTTGCCAGGGCTTTGCCGCCAGAACTGAGAACCAAAAAGAAGCTATATGCTGAGTGGGTTGATTCCCTGCTGCCACAAATTCCTTATGCTGAAGTTCCATCCATACCAGAAGCCTATAATATTGCTTCGTCTTCCGAAAACTTTAAATTATTTGAGGCATTTTTCTATGATGAAAGCTCAAGAGCACTTTTTGGTAATGAATTCGTGACTTTCGTTCAAAAGAACTTAAGGAGCAAGGACAGTGCTTCTGATAGTATTAATTCAAAGTTTAAAGTAAAAGTAAATAGGTTAATGCCTTTGGGTATAAAAAAGCTGATAAGAAATAAAATAACCGGATACCAGTTAGATATTGGGTCCTTAATGTTACGCTCTTTCATTGTTTATAAAATGAACAGCATGATGAAGGAAGCCAGCTGTCTTATCAGTAAAAGTGGAAATAATTACGAAGAGAAATGAAAAATTGGAGCCTTTCAAAAAAAGTAGTCGTTGCGGATATCTGTAATACACTGTATGATTCTAACACTACTTATGATTTTATAAAATATTGTATTGCTACTGATAAGCTTCCTGCCTTTACAAAAATGGTTTACCCTTGTATTTTATCAAGAGTTTCACCTTTTTTCTGGGCTATTTCCTTAGTTCAAAAAGCTATTAATAAAGATATTTTTAAGACCATTATTGTAAGTTTTTTAAAAGGGCATAGTATACAGGATGTAAAAGAATGGGCAGAACATTTTTATGAAGATGTTTTGCAAGACCGGATCATTGGTCAAACATTTTCTATCTTGAAAGAGTATAATCCGGATGATATAGTACTGGTATCTTCTACATTGGAGCCCATTGCCGCTACCATCGCTGAAAGATTAAGTATAAGGCATTTCCTGGCTACCACTTTAGTCAAGAACAATAGTCATTATACCGGAGAAATAGAGCGCGAGTTGAGTGGAACAAAGTTGGCTGCACTTCAAAATAAGTTTCAGGATGGAATTGAACTGGAGCTGGTGATCTCTGATAACTTTACAGATAAGGAACTTATGAGTCGTTCCGATAAAAAAATTGCGGTTTGTTATAATAAGCAACACGAGAGATACTGGTCTGCATTGCCCGGAGTTACCATATTAAATATAACTGCTTCTAATGACCGCGTCTGATTTATGAGTCGATTGTTATATTACCTGCCCTTTGGATATTTTTTAAAAACAAGGCTTAATACAAAAGCAGCTTTTTTGTTTCATGGATATGCTGAGTATTTACTCGGTATGTTGCTGTTGATGGATTCCGGCTTTGTACCGATTTCTGCTGTTTCTAATTTCATACTTGCCTACCTGGCCTTTATTTCTGTTTACGAAATCGGCTATATAATAAATGACTTCATCTCTATAAAATTCGAAGAGAAGCCAAGGGAGCGGCTCGGCAATATAATTATATCAGATGCTACTATTTATGCATGGATATTAATCCGCGTCATTACATTTCTCTTCCTGACCCATTATTTACATTTGCTTTCATCCCTTAACTGGTGGATATTTTATGCAGTCTTAATAGGAACATTTGCATTGCATAATGTTCTGAAGAAAAAGGAATTTAAAATTTTGACATTCATTTCGCTTGCTTTCCTTCGTTTTTATGCACCACTTTTCCCTTTTATAGAAGCAACGTACCTCGTAAATTCTATAATTGGCATCCTGTTGTTTTATGTTTTTTTCCGGACATTAACATATATGGATAGCAAAGGATTATTGCTGCTCCCTTCCAGGGCCAGCTTCTCTTTCAAGGCAAGTTTTTACCTTATGTTATTGCCGCTTTCATTGGTCATTGTATTTGTTACGGATAATTATTTATGCTTATGGCTCAATTTGTATTTTTTTATTTTTTGGGGAGCTTTATACCTGGCTTCTAAAACCGGTATCATATCGGAAAACGCTATAAAAACAGAATCTTAATAATCATGCAAAATAAAACTTTCAAGTCGCTTTTTATTTCCTATGACGGCTTGACAGACCCTTTGGGGCAATCGCAAATACTACCTTATATAATAGGTCTTGCTCATGCTGGTTTTAAGATGACCATTCTGAGTTGTGAGAAAAAAGACCGTTTCAAAGAAAAAGAGGAACTGATACAAAGCATATGCAAGGCAAATAATATTGAATGGGTACCATTGCTGTTTCATAAATCGCCACCCATATTAGCTAAATATTACGATCTGTTCAATTTAAAAAAAACGGCAAGGAAGCTTTACTTGGAAAACCGTTACAATATTATTCACTGTCGTAGTTACCTTTCGGCCGAAATTGGCAGGGAGTTGAAAAAAAAATATGGTGCTCGCTATCTTTTTGATATGCGTGGTTTTTGGGTAGATGAACGTGTAGATGGCGGCCTTTGGAATACAAAATATGCCTTTTACCGTTTTGCATATAAAAAATACAAGCATAAAGAGGCCTTGCTGATTGCAGATGCCGATCATATTATTAGTCTGACAGAAGCAGGTAAAAAGGAAATCAGAACATGGCAATCGTATAAAAACTCAACCCCTATAACTGTCATCCCTTGTTCAGCAGATTTGAATTTGTTTACGCTGACTGATGATGCTCAACAACTGAAAGCAAAAGATGAGTTGAGGGTTAAGAAAACTACATTTGTTTTAAGCTACCTCGGGTCGTTGGGTACTTGGTACTTGCTGGAGGAAATGTTATTATTATTCAAAGCAATTAATGACCATTATAAAGTAGCAAAATTTTTGATTTTGACTCCTGATGATCCCGATATTGTTTATAAAAAAGCAGCAACATTAGGACTTGGAAAAAAAGATTTTATTATAAGGTTTGTTGAGCGCAGAAATGTTCCATTTTTGATAAAGGCCAGCGACCTGAGCGTGAGCTTTATAAAGCCTGCTTATTCAAAGATAGCTAGCTCTCCGACCAAGTTAGGCGAGTTGCTGGCAATGGGTATACCAGTCATTTGCAATAGTATTGGCGACGTTGAGATGATTATTGATAAATCGGGTGGAGGGGCTATTATGAATGAGTTCAAAGAAGTCAACTTTAAACAGGTAATAAAAAGTTTCCCTGCTCTTTTGTCAAAAGATAAAACGCTGATTAGAAAAAATATTCAAGACTATTATTCCCTATCCAATGCTATCGATATTTACGATAAGGTATACAGGCAATTGTTAAATGTAAATAATTAAAATGGAGTTGATATGTGTGGTATCAGTGGTGCAATAGCCTTGACTCAACAAGGTGAAATATTTTTAGAAAGGGTTGAACAAGCGAATAATACTTTATTGAAAAGAGGCCCGGATGGCGGTGCTGTTTTCCAAAATGCGCATGTGGCTTTAGGCCATCGTCGCTTATCCATTATCGACACGTCTTGTGCTGGAGACCAACCTATGACCACACAGGACGGGCGCTATACCATTATTTTTAACGGTGAGATCTTTAACTTTCACCAGCTACGAAACCGGTTTTTTAAAGCTGAAGAACTGCAACAACTGCGCTCTCATTCCGATACAGAAATATTCCTTTTATTATATAGCAAGTTTGGTGTTAAGGCTTTTGAACTTCTGGAAGGTTTTTTTGCTGCCGGTATTTATGATGCGGAAGGAGAAAGCCTGGTATTAGTAAGAGACCGTTATGGTAAAAAGCCACTGCTGGTATACCAGGATGAGGAAAAAATCCTTTTTGCATCGGAAATGAAAGCACTGTTCAAGGGGGGCATTCCTAAAGAAATTGCATGGGATATACTTCCATTATACCTGCAATTGAACTATGTACCGCAGCCTTACAGCCTTATAAAAGGGGTGCGCAAAGTAAAACCGGGGCATTACATAACTATTGATGCCAAAGGCGTGAACGAACAACCTTTTTACCAGTTAGAAATTAAGGAGGAGAAATATAGGGCGTATTCCTACGAGGAGGCGCAAAAGCAACTGGTAACATTGATGGATGACGCTGTACAAAAGCGTATGATAGCAGATGTGCCATTAGGTTCTTTTCTGAGTGGAGGTATCGATTCATCTGTTGTGGTTGCCTTGGCAGCAAAGCAAACTGACAAGCTGAATACGTTCTCCATTGGGTATAGGGATAATCCTTTTTTTGACGAAACAGCTTATGCGCAATCAGTAGCCAAAAAATATAAAACGGAACATACTGTCTTTTCGCTCAGTAATGGGGACTTCCTGGAACATGTGCATAGCGTGCTGGAGTACCTAGATGAACCTTTTGCAGATTCATCGGCTATTCCGGAGTACATTTTATGTTATTATACACGCAAGCATGTTACTGTAGCACTTTCCGGTGATGGCGGTGATGAAGTGTTTGCCGGGTATAACAAGCATGCAGCTGAGTGGAAGGTGCGGCAAGGGGGGCTTATGAATACCGCCGTAAAGCTCGGTGCACCAATCTGGAATGCATTGCCACAGAGCAGGAATAGCAAGTTGACCAATAAGTTTCGCCAGTTGCACCGTTTTGCGGAAGGCGCAAAGCTTACTGCTGCAGACCGTTACTGGCGTTGGGCTACTTTCCAGTCAGGGGAAGAAAGCTTACAGTTATTGCACCCGTCAATAATAGATAAAATTAACACATCCGTTTCATCAGTGGTTCAGAAGCAGTTTACAGGTAATATTTCGGGCACAGACTTCAACGAAGTTCTACTGGCCGATATGAACCTTGTGTTGGTTAGCGACATGCTGGTGAAGGTTGATATGATGAGCATGGCCAACAGCCTGGAGGTACGCAGCCCGTTCCTAGACCATCATGTGGTGGATTTTGCTTTTGGGCTGCCAACACACTATAAGGTAAATGGTAAAATGAAAAAGAGGCTTGTTCAGGATGCTTTTAGAAACATGCTGCCGGATGAAATTTATAACAGGCCTAAAAAAGGATTTGAGATTCCTTTGCTTCATTGGTTTCGTAACGAGCTTTGGAGCCTCATTAATGAAGACCTGCTTAATGACGATTTTATCAGAGAGCAACAGGTTTTTGATGTGGCCGCGATACAAGCCTTAAAAGCAAAGCTACATTCTTCCAATCCCGGCGACAGCCATGCAACCATCTGGGCACTTATTGTCTTTCAATACTGGTGGAAACATTATATAGCTGGTTGAGCCTGCACGATCTTTTCTGGTTCAGTCAGTTCAGTAATGATAACCTCTCGGTCTTTATAAAGCAATACCATCAACATGGAGAAATAAAAAGGTAAACATGGGATTTTATACCGCGACAAGGCGCCAAAGTTGTAAGAAGAAATACCAACCGCAAAAGCAAAGATGAGAGAAAACACCAGGAAAAAAGTAAGGTTAGGGTCTTTAAAAACAATTCCCAACTGCTTTTTTTTCTTTAGGATAGCCCGGAGGGTCAGGTAAAGAAAAAGGAGGGCCTCAAGCGCCGATAAAGCAATAATAACTTTTGTGGCCTCCCATGGAAAAGGCCTGAAAAGCGTTACCACCACTGCTTGCGGAAACTTTGAAAGCATACCCCCAATCGTCGGTTCAAATTCCCCCAGGTCATAGGCGGAGCCTTCCTGCTTTTCAGAAACATAGGAAATCCATCCCCGGGTAGTTGCGGCTGTTTGAGCCACATTTTCCAATGAGTATTTTCCCAGTTCATCCGCAAATCGTTGAGAGAAAAATAAAAAGCCACCAACGGCAACTCCTATAAATAATATTGTGACCAGCCACCGCGCCGCTGCTGATTGAATTTTGTGTGAGTAAGAAAGTAACAGCCAAAGCGATAAGGCAGGCAAAAAGGCTAATAATATATATAGCTTTACTACTGACACAAGGTAAAAGCTGATAACGAGCATTAGCATGTTGCGAATGGAAAAGTCGCGGTTAATGAAAATGCGGAATACGGTATAGGTCATCCAGCCCAGGCCAAACATACAAATAGTGTCTTTAAAGACTCCGGATCCCCAAACGAAAGTGCTGGGTATAAAAAGAAAGGCAATAGCCAATTGCTTATGTATGGTAGGGTATATGTTAACAAAAGTTCTGAACATGGCCCAAACACCGGTAAATGAAAAATAAGCAAAAAGGAGTGCGATGGGAATATAGGTTGTACCATTTAAAAGGCCAAAAAGAGCTCCAAAAGCAGCAACTGTATAAGATGAGGGATCAATATACCAATCCATTAATGAAGCATAGGGATAAATTTCAGGATTACTTGCAATAGGCTGTCGTGTTAGGAGTTTAACCCAAGTGTCAAAAGAATCATTCAACGCTGAATTTATCACAAGTGAATGTTTATAAAAATTAAACGTATCCCCACCCCCATAATAAAACTGATAGATCAGGCCAATAAAAATAGCGCCTCCCAACTTCACATAAAGCCCTGGCAAAAAATAAGGCCGCAATGCATGTCCTTCCGGGTAACGCTTCTCCCGCTGTCGCCTGGCAATGGCAATCAATACAACAAGATAAATAGGGGTCAGAATCAGATCCCAGATGGTTAAATACTGCACAGGCTTATTTTCTTCAAGGGCGAAAATAACGCATTCAATACTCTCAGCCCTCCATTATAACCAATCTTTATATATTTGCCAGCTCAAATGTCTTCACTACAATGAATCCAAGTCCTAAGGTTTACTTTCCTAATCTTGATGGCTTACGCTTTTTTTGCTTTTTAAGTGTTTTCTTTTTTCACTCTTTCGGTACGGATTATGATTCGGTAAAACAAAGTGCCCTGTATACTTTTCAGGATTCTTTTTTTGTCAATGGCAATCTTGGGGTGAATTTTTTCTTTGTATTAAGTGGTTTCCTGATTACTTATTTATTGTTCACCGAAAAGTCACGTTTTCAAAAAGTAAATATTCTTAACTTTTACCTCAGGCGTATTTTAAGGATTTGGCCGCTTTTCTATTTTTGTGTTTTCTTTGGTTTCGTCATTTTTCCTTATTTAAAGCAATTTTTTGGAGATACGCCAAATGAAACGGCAAACCCTATTTATTATTTATTTTTTTTGAATAATATAGACTTTGTCCAAAAAGGTTTACCCGATTCATCGGTTTTAGGGATTTTGTGGTCGGTTGCCATAGAGGAGCAGTTTTATTTAGTGTGGCCATTAATAATTGGACTTTTAGCTTATAGAAATATTATTGTCAGTTTTGCTGTAATAATTATAGGGACTTTTGTTTTTCGCCTGGCTTTTTCAGAAAATGATTTATATCTCGAGCATCATACTTTTTCCTGCATTTCAGATATGGCAGTTGGTGGCGTATTTGCTTATCTGGCGTTCTTTAATAAAGGGTTTTTAAATAAGGTGTCAACTGCACCCAAGTATATATGGATAATTTTATACCTGTTTATTGGAATCGTTTATTTCTTTCGTCAGCAAATATTCCATCATAATTCTTTTGGGCTAGCTGCTGACAGGTTATTGGTGTCTGTTCTTTTCGCTTTTGTAATTGTTGAACAAAATTTTGCTAAAAACTCCCTTTTTAAGATGTCGAATTTTAAGACCATCTCGAAACTGGGCACTTATACCTATGGTTTGTATTGCCTGCATATGATCGGTATTTTAATAGCTGCAAAAGGATTGGCTTTTTTAGGCTGGAATAAAAATGTTTACCAGGTTGTTTTTCTGGAGGGCTTTTTGTCGTTGGCTATAACACTAGCATTAGCCATAGCCAGCTATCATTTATTTGAAAAACGCTTTTTGAAGTTAAAAGATAAATTCGCACTTGTAAAAACAGAAAATGCCCAAAATCATCCGCATACTCAACCGCCTGGCCGTGGGCGGTCCCGTACTGAACGCTACCTACCTGACGAAATACCTGGCACCCGACTTTGATACCTTATTGGTAGTTGGCGAAAAAGAAGACCATGAGCAAAGCGCCGAATACCTGGCTACCAACTTAAGCATCGGCTACACCACCATACAGGGCATGGGCCGCGCCATTAACCCGGCATCCGATTACTTTGCCTACCAGAAGCTGAAAAAGCTGATCAGGGATTTTAAGCCCGATATTGTACATACACACGCGGCCAAACCAGGTGCAATCGGACGTTTAGCAGCTTCCGCAGCTGGTGTACCGGTGGTGCTACATACTTTTCACGGGCACGTATTTCATTCTTATTTCAATTCGCTCAAAAGCAAATTCTTTATCAATACCGAGCGCTACCTGGCGTCAAAAAGCGATGCTATTATTGCCATCTCCGAGCAGCAGCGCAAAGAACTGGTGGAGGATTTTAAAATAGCACCGGCTGACAAGTTCCGGCTTATTCCTTTAGGGCTGGACCTGGATAAGTTTACCAACAACATTGACCATAAGCGGCAAAAGTTCCGGCAAAGTTTTGAGCTGGAAGACGATGTGGTGGCTATTGGCATTATCGGCAGGCTGGTGCCAGTAAAAAACCATTACCTGTTTGTAAAAGCCATCAAACACGTTTTAGACAATACCTCTAAAAAGATAAAAGCCTTTATTATTGGCGATGGCGAAACCCGTGCCGACCTAGAGAATGTGGCGCAACAGGCGGGCATTCCTTTCAGTACCGAAAAAGATGCGCACCATCCGCATCCGCTGGTGTTTACTTCCTGGCGCTCTGATGTGGATACCATTATGGCCGGGCTTGATATTGTAACCCTCACCTCGTTTAACGAAGGCACGCCCGTAAGCCTGATTGAAGCGCAGGCTGCCAACAAACCCATTGTGAGCACCCGCGTAGGTGGCATTGCCGATGTGGTGCTGGAAGGCGAAACCGCGCTGCTGGCCGATGTGCAGGATGGCGAAACCTTTAGCAATCATTTGTTACAGCTGGTGCAGGACGATACGCTACGGCAACAAATGGGCAAAAAAGGACAGGAGCAGGTATTGCAACGTTTCAGCTACCAGCGGCTGATGGGCGATATGTCGGCATTGTATTACGAATTGCTCCAAAAGAAAAAGCGTTAGTCCGCAAGCTAAATAAACAGCATACAACGCAATAGTAGAAAGCAGCGTTTAAAAGGAAAAAGAAAGGTTTTCAATTGTACCTCAAAAAGTAAATGAGAAAGCCAATTGCAAAAAAATCAACAACGCCTGCAAAACCTTTCTATTATCTTTCAGTTTTAAACGCAACCCATGTTCTCCATCTTTCGAAAAAAAGCGGCAACTACCACCGACCTGGGCTGGCTGCACACCGACCTGCACTCGCACCTGGTGCCCGGCATCGACGATGGATCGCCTGACATGGCCACGAGTTTAGAATTAATTAAAGGATTGAAAGAACTCGGTTTTGGTAACCTCATTACCACGCCGCACGTTTTGTGGGAGCTGTATCCTAATACCTCCGAAATTATTACCCGGGGCAGCGCTGAAGTGCAGCAAATGTTGCAGCAAGAAACCTTTAAAATCCCTTTTAAAGCGGCCGCCGAATATTTTATTGACGAACATTTAGACAGCGAGCTGAAAGCCAAAAAACCGCTGCTGACCATAAAAGACAACCTGGTACTGGTAGAATTTTCAATGCTGACCGCGCCGTTTGACCTGCAGGAACTGCTGTTTGAAATGCAGGTGCAAGGCTACCAGCCGCTGATAGCACACCCCGAGCGCTACATTTACCTGCGCCACAACAAGGCCTTTTACGATGAGATGAAAAACTGGGGCTGCCTGTTCCAGGTGAACCTGCTGTCGCTGGTGGGGCACTACGGTGGTGTGGTGCAGGACCTGGCCACTTACCTGGTTCAAAAAGAATATTACGATTATGCCGGTACCGACCTCCACAGCGCCCGCCACCTCACGGGCCTGCAAAAACTGGGTGCCTCACCGCTTTATAATCAATTGCGCCAAAGCGGCCTGCTGAAAAATCACCTGCTGTAAAGCCGGATTAAACAGAAAGGCGTTTCAAAACCTTTATTTTTCCTTTCGGATCACGGATTGAGCGGAATTTTAAATACAGGATTTCACGGATTAGTGAACAAAAACCTTTCTTTTTCCTTTCAGTTTTTGCAGTGAATGGTGAATTGCGTTACTTATTGTACAAGTGAGTGACACAACAAAAGCTCAATAGAAATATTAACGCTGGCTACATAAAACCTTTCATTTTCCTTTTATAGGGATTGTTGCCTCTTGTCTCACGTCTATCGTTTCACTTTTCACTTTCCTAAAACCTTTATTTTCCTTTTAAATTGAACATTGAACATTCTCCCTTTACTTCATCATTCTATATTCCTTGTTCCTTATTCTACTCCTTCTTTTCCTCTTTTCCCTTCTTTCTTCTCCTGGCTAAACTTTTCTTTCTTTAATTTGTTCTCCTAATTCATATGAGTTTTACCATTAAAGAGCTGGAGGCCCTGTCGGGTATAAAAGCGCACACCATACGTATATGGGAGCAGCGCTATGGCTTTTTAAAACCATCCCGCACCACCACCAACATCCGCACATACAGCAATGACGAACTAAAAACCATACTGGTAGTGGCCCTGCTGAATAAGCATGGCTATAAAATTTCGCGCATCAGCAGCATGGCGCCGCAGCAGCGCCGGCAGGAGGTGCTGGCCCTTAATACCACCGAGGCTACCAACGAGCAACTGGTGAACGATCTTATCAGCTGCATGGTGGACCTGGACGCCGCCGGTTTTGAAACCATTTTGAACAATTACCTGCTGGCCCACGATGTACTGGCCATGCACACATCGCTTATTTTTCCATTTTTAGATAAAACAGGCTTGCTATGGCAGGCTTCGCGCATCAACCCCGCGCACGAGCACCTGGCCACGGCCATTATCCGCCAAAAAATAATCAGCGCTATTGATAAATTGCCTTTGCCGCAGGTGGAGCAACCCTTGTTTTTAATGCTGCTGCCCGAAGACGAGCACCACGAGCTGGGACTGCTGCTGGTATATTATTTATTAAAGCAACGCGGCCTGCCGGTGCTTTACCTGGGCGCCAGTGTGCCGTTGAAAGATGCCGCTTATGTGTGCAGTTTAAAATCGCCACGCTACCTGTACCTGCACCTTACTACCTTGCCCGCGCGGTTGGGGCTCCAAAAATATTTACAGGCACTTGCCACAGTAGCCGGCGCCGATATTGTGGTGTCGGGTGCGGTGGTGGCCGGTAACAAAAAGCCCTGGCCGTCTGCCATCCGGCCGGTTACATCCTTTGCGGAATTGAATACTTTTTTAGATAGCGTGCAGCAGGCTTAAAAGGAAAAACAAAGGTTTTCAATAGTCGTCAGACATCAGTCCTCAGTCGGCAGCCAAAACAGCCAAAAGGAAAAAGAAAGGTTTTGGGTTACCAGCATTAGTATTTCTATTGAGCTTCTCTTGTGTCACTCACTTGTACTTTGAGTAATCTTATTCACCATTTACGGCAAAAACTGAAAGGGAAAACAAAGGTTTTAATTCTCTAATCTAAGTAATCCCATTTCTAATCTCACTAATCCGCGGTCCAAAAGGAAAAACAAAGGTTTTGCGGCTGCAATACTTTCTTATCG
>Ga0181464_1000901_pt1 | contig 14160 bp, 13 predicted proteins | sample InSIn2gowninarea_FD_119074 | JGI IMG/M metagenome (GOLD analysis project Ga0181464, IMG submission 119074) | Clean room microbial communities from NASA Spacecraft Assembly Facility at Jet Propulsion Laboratory, Pasadena, California, USA -... ...
AACATCCGCCCAAACACCAAGAACCCGTCCTTTCCCTCTTCTACTACGGAACAACCAACATCCACCAATCCAAATCCCCTCCCACCACTAAATCAATACCATCCCATCCCAACCATGCCACCCTCAACCCCAAAACGCACAGTCCTAATAACAGGCTGTTCAGACGGCGGTCTCGGCGCCGCCCTCGCCCTAGCCCTCCACAAAACAGGTCTAACCGTCTACGCCACGGCCCGCAACCCCTCCAAAATGGCCCATCTCATCTCCTCCGCCCCCGGAATCCGCACCCTAAGCTTAGACGTAACATCCCCCACCTCAATCACAGCTTGCGTCGCCCAAGTTCCACACTTAGATATCCTAATCAACAACGCCGGCGGCGGATACAGCATGCCCTTCTCCGATATCGATATCGCTTTAGCCAAGAAATTATTCGATCTGAATGTTTGGGGCTGTCTGGCTGTTACGCAGGCTTTTCTACCGTTGTTGCTGGAATCGCAATATGGTGGGATGGTGGTGAATCATACTTCTGTGGGGAGTTTGATTGGTATTCCGTTCCAGTCGGCGTATAATGCTTCAAAGGCGGCGATGGCGATTTTTTCTGATACGCAAAGGTTGGAGTTGGAGCCTTTTGGAGTTAGGGTTGTGGAAATTAAGACTGGAGGGGCGTTGTCGAGGTTTTTGGAGAACAAGCACAGCTCTGATGAAGCTAATAAGTTACCGAAGGATTCGATCTATGATCCTGTGAGGGAGATCGTGGAACATGTGTTACAGGGGGAGGATTTTAAGAAGCAGATGCAGCCTGCCGAGCAGTGGGCGAGGGATGTTGCGAGGGATTTGACGAGGAAGGGGGGACCGCCGAGTGTGATTTGGAGGGGGAAGGGGGCGGGGACGGTTAGGGCGTTGAGCTTTGCGCCGCATGGGTGGTTGGATGGGGAGTTGAAGAAGATGAGTAAGATGGATGCTGTGGGGGATATTGTTGGGAGGGAGAAGGGGGAGAGGAGGAAATCTTCGTAGGTGAGGTTTTGTTTTGGTGCTTGGTTTTTCTTTGGCGTGTGGGGAGTGCACGGGTTCTTGGTGTTTGGGCGGATGTTAGGATTATAACATCACTCGTTGCTGTGGTGAATATAAACATGGACTTGAACGGGAGCAGATGCATGAGTAACTGTATCCTTCGGTTAGTGTTGAAACACTTCTTCCAGCAGCAGTAGCAGCAACAGCACCACCACCACTAGCCATCAGTGTAGATAGAGCAGCATGAGCCCAATTGATCTCGATATCTGTTTAATATCCACGTTGTCGCTCCAGCAATAGTATAGGTGACGGGCCTTCCAAAAGATAAGGAAGTATTCACATACATACCTTCAACACAAAATTACAGTACAGTACAGTACAGTATTGGATAGCTTAGGCAATTCCATGGAATCTGATGGGCCGGGTGAGCACCAGCTTCACCACTTGCTACTGGTACTGGTACTGGTACTGGTACTTGGTGCTGGAGTGAGTTGCACGGATGTACCGTATAAATAACGAGGTAGGTTGTGTGATCAGGATAAAGTAACATAAATTCCCATGGAATGTTACCCTCCGGTCAGGTATTTTGTATGCGCACAGCAACATTGCATCTAAGTGCACAATCCAGAACGTTTAAGCCGATTAATTTGTTGGTGTCTATTAGAATTCATATCGTTACTGGCCATGATTTTTGAATATGTGGTAGATGCTAGCAATGTTTGAAGATTTGGGTTTCGAGATAAAGAAGTAGGATCTGGGAATTATAGAGCGTGGATCCATTTTTATACAATGTGCCAGTACTTGATGATGTCCGCCTTAGTATTAGTAACACACACAGCAACAGAAAGATCTTGTCCAATAATGGTGTATGGTTTACATTAGGAACCTGTTGGAGTTAGAGGGAAGGGCGAATAGAATCAACATCTCATGCACGTAAAGGAGAATTAAAAACTTCGACAAGTGGTAATTTCGACACAGTCAAAAGTGCGCGGATTTTGTCTTTTTTTAACATGCATGAGCAGGGCGAATACTATTTTAGCTATCGACTATAGACTATGAGGTATCGCACCGACTCTGGCAAAGTGCATACGTGCACGAAGAGCCTCACTTCGTAGCTGCGGCATGTGTGTGCTTGGACACAGCTCGTAATCTTGTTTACGTTGGCTGCGTGTATTCGTCTCGATAGCATCATATCAATGCTTTGCGCTGATTGAGAATGTTCGCATGAATCGTCGAGAACAACTGAAGATGGTATATTCATGTGGAGGGTTGGGTAGGACAATCAGAAATCCCAGTCCTCATCAGCAGACGCGATCGCCCACTGAAATTTCTCTCGCAATGTCTTTGAGAAGAATCGTTCGATAGGGACATTGAACCGTTTCGAAAAGGCCACTGTCAAGCGAGGATCGATGTAATTCTATATTAATTAGTAAGGTCAAGACAACGTGACAGTTAGCACTTACAATTTTGGAAGTACCAAGGGCAACCTCCTTATTGTTCTCCTTATCCTCAGCCTGTACAGCCATGTTTGCGATTCTCTGCTCCATCTTCTCGAGGTTGGCCTCCATTTTTTCGACGGTCGGACCTTTACCTTCAGCCTCAATCTTTTTGGTCTTGTTTTCCTTCTTGAATTTCTTTTCGAGCTCGGTGGCTACTTCAAGTCGTTCTTGAAGCTCCTTGGGTTTCATTTCTTTCTCTCCTTCGGATTTCAACTTCTCGTTGTCCTTCTCGAACTTCTTGGTGATCTTCGTTTTCTGTTCCTCGACTAAGAAGGCTTGATGCTCAACAATCCACTCCTGATTGATGTCCTCGGGTAGCTCGAAGAAATCAGCACCCTTCTTCTTCTTAATCTTGGGATCGACATCAATCATCATTTGCTTGATTCGCCAAGCTTGATACTTCAGACCTTTCAGCTTGTCTTCCATCTTCTCCATCTGTGCACCATGACCAGCAGCAACCGTCCTTTTGTGGTTGCAGAGGATGGCGACTTTTCGATTGGCCTCGTTGTAGTCTTTGACCTTTTCGATTACCGTACCACCAGCCTTGATCTCCTTCAAGACCTGTGCCATAGTGTACGAAGCATTATAGGTACGGAACACCTTAGCAGTCAAACCGGGCATCTGAGAAGAAAGGTGCTTGTTTAGTTGAGTCGTCGTGAGGCGGTCAAAGATCTCGTCTCCTTCCTTTTTAGGTGCCTTCTTGAACAGTTTGAGATTCTTAAAGACCTGCTTGTCGACAGTGAATTCTTCGTGGAATCGAATACTGTCTTTACCCAGGAAGTCGAAGAGGACTTTGTCTGGTTCCATCAATGTAACGTTTTCGTATTTGAGTGAACAGCAGCCGACTGTATCTGCCTCGTCGTCACCCTTTTCGTTACCAGCACGTAGGGCGAATTGATCAATGAGGTACATAGCTGTTGCTTTCTGTCGATCAACCATCATTTCGGCTTTGAGATCTTTCCTGTACTTAGCTCGAATATCGGCGATGCATCCCTTCAGACGTCGTGCCTTTTCGAACTTTTCAAAGTCGCTGCGGCCCTTGATATCAGAGTTGGCAGCGAGCATCACATACTTGAAATTGCCATTGACGTTTTCTTGCCACATTGCAAGCCAGGTACCGGCCCGATCGTGCTTGACTTCCTTCCATTTGTGACCTTCGGGTGGAGGAGGAACTGTAGCCTCCTTGCCGATATTGATAGTAATCTGTTCTGGTTGTACACGAGTTTTCACCTTGCCTGTCTTGGGATGCTCCCCACGACCTCTGAACAAGCCTGGAGGTTCAACACGGAAATTGCCGACTTTTTGTTTCTTGCCGTCCCAGATACAGTGAGTAAAGGGTGCTTCAGCTTTATCTTTCTCTTCCTTTAGCTTCTTCTTCTCCTCTTTGGAGGAAGCTTTCTTCGCTTCTCGTTGGGCGTCGTAGTATTCGAAGATTGGTTTGAAATCGCATTTCGAGAACTCCTTGACGGCAACTTTGTTGCCTTGAGGGTCGATAGCACCACCTGTCTTCTTCAAAATTTCCTTGAAGTCGGTGAAAAAATTCCTCTGGAAAACAGGGTTCTCGACATTGTGAGTTGAGTTGAGCATGCCGCCGAAAAAGCTGGCAACTTCCTCAGCATCCGGATGCATCGTGACTGGCATGCCATCATATTTCATTTTCACATTCTTCGGTAGAGGCTGATATGGTGGTGGAAAGACCACACCACTGTGCTGCAACGTTTCCCACTTGTTCTCGCCATCGCCCTGCATAGGATTGTTCCACCAATTGACCTGTTCTTCCTCGTCATCATCCTCTGGTTCCTCGGTCTCCTCTTTCTTGACGGCTTTGCTGGCCTTCTTCTTGATAGGTTCAGGCTCAGCCTTGACTTTCTTGGTTTTCGCAGCAGCAGCAGACCTCGCAGGAGCTTTCTTGGCCAAAGGTTCGTCGTCGCTTGACTCTTCCTTCTTAACCTTCTTGATAGGCTTCGTAATGGACTTCTTCTCTGGCTTCGTGGCCTCCTTCTTTTGAATGACTTTTTGTTCCTTCTCGGCTGCCTTCTCAATCTTCTTTTTTGTGTCGACGAGCTTCTTCTCCAATGGGACATCTGAGTCGGAGGTTTCGCCGATTTGGGCATTGCTGGCCCTCGGTGGTTTCTTTACACCATTAACCCTAGCAGCTAAAGGCGCATCGTCGGAATCTGATTCGAGAGCCTGGCTAGGCCGTGCTGCTGTTTTCCGTTTCTTACTCTACTTGTCGTCAGCCAAACATGCCCTCTCAAGGGATGGGTGAATGTTTCGTACCAGAGGCACATCGTCATCGCTTGACTCGGGTTCAGCAAAGCTGGATACCCCAGCATTATCTCGAGCCTTTCTTTTGACTCCGTTTGCTGTACCATCCGCGTCTTTCATAGGATGATCATCTTTCATCACAGGGCCGTTTCGTATCGAAATACCTGGTTGAACCTCACCATTGGTGGGATTCTGTTTGTCCAAGGCGGCGTCGGTCTTTGAGGATACCTTGGGTGCAGATAAAGGAGCACGACCTAGTCCATTAGCCTGGGAAAAGGCAGGCTGAAGCACATCTGACTCACTTCCATTGATCCCATTTGTCCTAGCCTTCGATGCAGCCAGAGGCATATCGTCGTCCGAGGAGGACATGATGCACTTTTTGATTGAACGCGGTTGAGCTTGATTAAGCAGAAAGACTCGTGGACGAAGCGTCTGAATGCGCCTGATAGCCGTAAACAATGGCTGAGATAGTAAGGAAGATCGTGACAATCGTAAAAAGGCGCGGCTCTGGAGAAAAATATTGGCCGTTAAAGGTAGTCTGGAAGTTAGGTGCAAGTGACGGGATTTGCGTGTTCGGAAGGTTTGAACTATAAGTGAGCTGACAGCGAGGTCGAGTTGAAAGACGAGGGTGAGATGAAAAGAAAGGCTTGGTCTTGGATGTATGGTGGAAGACCAGAAGAAAGTGTAGAGAAGAGAAGTGGGAGGAGAATTGGATTAGATCGTGAGGTAGAAAAGAGAACGGCCATCATGGGCGAGGATGGGGCTTTTGGCCTCAGCGCCGAACGTGAAGAGAGCAAAGGGCAAAAGCGACCAACGGGAGTGCTTCAGAGATGTGAAATAAGCTCCTGCCATCTATTTGTGGTTTAGTGCGGAATTGCCTGCGCCAGAGCTCGGGTTTGATGAACTTCACCCATACCACCACAACTTGCCTGTAACCACGCCGAAACCTCTCCCCTCTCAACTACCTGTCTTCTCGTCGTGATTTGCATCTTGTATAGCTTCAACTGCAGGTCTAGCAAGATGTTGTCACGAGCTGTGAGACCCGCGCTCACTGTGGGCAATGCTGCTTTGGCACGGTACGAAATCTCCTCGATTCGCTTTCGAATATCCTCCGTCAACCGACAGACAACTGACGTGTCCTAGATCTGTCGTGCCCAATTCTGCTAACTATGCCACCCTACGAGAAATTGAGGGTCAGTGAGGAAATGTTAGAAAGATAGGATGGAAGCTGAAATGAATGCAGGTCGTCTCAAGTCAATCCGAAACATCGAAAAGATCACAAAGACCATGAAAATTGTCGCCTCTACGAAACTCACGCGAGCCCAAAAAGCTATGACAGAATCAAGAACGTATGGTCAGACATCCAATCAGGTCTTCGAGGAGGCCGAGACCAAGCCTTTGGAAGAAAAGAAGACCCTCATGGTGATTTGCTCTTCTGATAAGGGTCTCTGCGGTGGTATTCATTCTGGTCTCTCCCGAGCAACTCGACGCATGCTTGAGGGACAGACCAATGTGGACATTGCCATAATTGGTGAAAAATGCAAGGCTCAACTCTCTCGATCGAACGCCAAACAGATTGTTCTCAGCTTCGCTGGTATCGGCAAGGACGTCCCCACTTTCGGTGACGCTCAGGCTATCGCCGACCAGATCTGCATGCTTCCTGAGGAGTATGCCAGCGTTAGAATCCTCTACAACAAGTTCCTTAACGCCCAAAGCTACGAACCAACCCCAATCGAGGCATTCTCTGAGGAGGCTATTACGCAATCACCAAACTTCGCGGCTTTCGAAATCGATGATGAAGTCACTGGCAACCTACGTGAATATGCTCTTGCCAACTCTCTATTCTGGGCTTTGGCTGAAGGTCATGCTTGCGAACAATCGGCTCGACGAAACGCCATGGATGTAAGTACAAGGCGAGCACGTAAGATATTGATCAGCCTACTAATATTCATGCAGAACGCTTCCAAGAACGCCGGTGACATGATCAGCAAGTTCACAATTCTGTACAACAGAACTCGACAAGCTGTCATTACTGGCGAGTTGGTCGAAATTATCACGGTATGTTCATTCATCCCTTCCGTATTGTGCTCCACTAATGCAGGATCAGGGTGCCACTGCTTCGGAAGACATGTAAATACACAGTTACACATCAATATCAAACAGAGTTCCTTTCTTGTACAGCAATTTCATGCTAGCTGTTTGCCGGCTCTCGATATCTCTTACGTTCGTCACGTCATGTTCACAATTTCTATGCGTAATGGCCCACTTTCTAAACCTACCAAGATGCTTGTCTGTTGTTGTTCCTTCACTCAACATTATCGGTCCGTATCCATGTTATCATTCCTAACAGTGTGGTGTGCATGTTGTCATGCCTTGGCACACCTCAATGGTCAATAAACCTCGAAGTGGGTAATGCATTTTGGGATGACCCTCGCCGTTATGTCTAGATGACTTCATAAAACCGAGGAAGACGAAAGCTGTGAAAGATCACTTCCAACCACCACTGCTGGCAATACCTGAGGTACGGTGGGTAAAGTCTTGAACAATGCTGCGTTCTACGTGTTTTCATCACAGCTTCCTGCCATCTTCGTCATTGATGAAAGCATCATTGTTTTCGACCGCCCTCCCGCTGAAACTCCTCTTCCTGTGCTGGTCGACATTGTTGAGATTCAGTTGCTTCGATTCATATTGAGATTTGGATTATCCTGCATCCAATCTACCTTTTTTCCCCTACTGACCTCGCCCTTTTCGTTCACGACCGCTAGCATCGCCGAGTCAACAAAGCACATGATGAGCAAAGAGAATTGGTCATAGAAATCAAGCTCAATGCATTGATCAACCCTGGTGCGGTCCCAACTCCGTCACACTAGGTGCTGCTAAGAAGAATTCTGTACTCTTCTGTGGTATGGATATAAGATTGACCAAGCTTTACGCGGATCACTCCGCGACCGCACTACGAATTGCAACAGTTGTCACAACGCTAATCAGTCTTTCGCCTCAATAGGAGCAGCTGCAAGCTCTCTATGACCATAGTGATGAATGACAAGCTGGCACAATTCAGACTTGGGATGCAGTACATCGAAGGGTTGATTTTGAGTATTGAGACGTAGCAGAACACAGATTGAGAAGAACTACAAAAGCAGACAGATGGTTTCAGAAATTCCTTTGATGGTTTTCAAACACTATAGATTGGTGCAGACTGAAGACGAGATCGTTACGAACACATTAGATATTATTTTGTAACAAATGTGCTGTGTATGCAAGCTGCGACTGTCTAACCCGAGTGTAGTCTTGAAGATCAGCTGACATTTCTCGACAACTTACTTGATATGGTCCGTTCATGGGCCCAGCGTTTTCAGCTGAGAATTCGCATACCAAAGATACAAAACATTATTGTTCAGACATCAACAATGCAACACTTACAGTCACAATGTCTTCATCCCGAAACAGTCTGAGCCGTGAATGATCCGAAACACGGAGAAGTGTCCCGATTTTCACGGACAATCGGCATCATGATATTGCCGATGTTGCCAACGAAGGCCGGATGGATGTGGAGCTCGACCAAGGCGTGATATACATAATACCCAAAATCTAGCTTCCAATCACACCGTTGATCACAGATCACTGTGACCTCTCCCGATGGTGTAGTTGGTTCATCACGTTCGGCTGTAATTGTCTTCCGCAATCATTGCAATGATTGCTACCGAAAGGTCCCTAGTTCGATTCTGGGTCGGGAGATGACATTCTTTTTGTTTTTTGGACAGAGGAGAGCTGTGTGTAGAAGTTTGATGAGAAAATTCATTTTTTTCGAATTTCGAAAAATCATCACGTGCGCATACGGTTAGTCTGTCGGCTCCAACATTTGACAAACGACACAATGCTAGTGTCATGCTCTTTGCGTTGTAGAGTTGTTTGATTTTATGAGCATCTTAATTATATTATTATACGAAGAAGTGTGAATGAGAGGTAAGTTGCGACCAAAGGTATGGTGGCGGATATTGTGTTTCCTACCCTGAGTAACTGAATGTTGACCATCCATTGTGTAATTTAATTCATACAAGAGCCTTGCTTTGAGGAACCACATCAATCCTATCCATCATGAGCTACGGCACTTGGTCAACATGTCTATCTCTGTCTTAAACCCGCGCAGAGGGTCGAGTTCATCTATAGAGGGCCAATAATTCTCTTATAGCAAAGCAATTTCAAACACCGTTTACGAGCTCAGCAGAAGCAAGCCTCTCAAACGGCTTCTAAGCTTCACTCGACCTCTTTCAACCTAAGCAAGATATATGCAAGCAACCAGGCATTAGGGCTATCTTGAAGCTTCATCAGGTTACACTTTCGGATGCTTCCACAACATCGATATGGACCTTGAACTGTTTACAGTGTATCTAAAACACATCATGTCAATGTCTCTCTCTACAGCGCCTGAAATTTGACGTCAGTAATAAATGAATAGACCGTCTTATAGTCGACCTCAGCTACAATACCGACTGCACCTTGCATCGAGTCTACTTGAGAAAGTATTTCCTTGACCGTGGGTACGGATTCCGAAGCCATACAGACACTAGCACTGAGCGGCCGTGCGCCGTGCGCGAGAGAATAATGATCACAACGAATGCGGAACCAAAGCTTGTTCCAATGCTTTTCCCCCCAAGGCTGTCAATATTTTGGAAAGCATTACCGATGCAAGTGAAAGGCCTAAAAATGCAAAACGACTTCTCTGAAGCAGACATGCACAGTCTGATAGCACATAACACCAAGTGTAACACCCGCGTGAAGTTCAACGACTGCAAACACATTATCAGTGCGTCTCTCACCGTCACTCACAACGTGATTGCCTAAACCGCTTTGTTTAATTCCATCAATCCTGTAACAGCCATCCCCCATCGAAACATGCCAGAGTAAATTTCTGCTTTGTCTACAATTAGCGACCCACAACCACTCTCACACACCAACAATACAAGCATTACCAGAAACTAAGGTTGCAATCCACAACAAGCAGACGAAATGGCAATGGATTGGGTCAGCAAACGCGCAGCAGAACTCTCCGGCATCACAGATAGCCACGACAAAACGTCTTCATCGGCAGAAGGCCCACCTTCTACCCATACACGCCACGTCTCCTACGACTTCCGCCGTGCAGTACCTGCTGCTTTCGTTCCTCCAAAGAACATGGACGTCCGACGGAATAAACGCCGAGCTGAGGACCACGCGGGACTCGAACTACTTCTAGAGTATGTCTGATCTTTTAGTCATGAGCCTAGCTAATAATTCGCAGTAGACGTACGTCTTACAGCCCCTCTGAGATTATCGACAAATTAGAAGCAGAAACAACGCCAGAAGCCGATCAGCACGCCCTCGAATCAGAAACACTTAAAACAGATATCCTCAGCTAGACTAGAAGTAAGGCGCCTTATGAAGGTCAGATTCTCTCGTATGGCAAAAGATTATGTATGTAGGTAGACTCCTCCGTGTGAAGTACGTAAGTACTGTATTTGTATATAACGATACGTATCGATTTGCGCTACGCTTATTTAAGGGATTGTTGATCTTCTTTAATTTGATCACTACTCTAGACGTACTACCTACTTATGCACGTACGTACTGCGCAAGGAGTAACGGAGTGAGACTCAATTGTTGATCAACAAATCGCGTTCACTCCTGCACACAACTTCGACGACATACGTACCTTCTTGCCCACGCCAGCATCGATATCCCAAAATCACTTACATCACAACGCTACCCTTTCGCCTTAACCACCAACAACGACACCCCCTGCCTCGGTAGATCAAAAGACACAACCACGTCCTTCCTCTCCTGTTCAACACTCGTCTTCCCACCATACACAGCCAGATTTCCCGCATCTTCCATTTCCCTCAACTGCTCCGCCGTCGGTTTCTGCGGTGATCCTATATCCCGCCATTTCGTGTACGCATTGCTGTGAGTACCGTCAATCCGGTAATGCGTCACAGCATCAGCCGGGTTTTCACATTCAAGATTTTCCAAGCGTAGCTTCACCGAAGCATGGTCGCCAGCGAGATCGTCGTCGTGGTAGTGCCATACCATCACGGCTACAGTTGCCCCATCTCTTGTTGCTATTGCGCCGATGTCGGGATCTGTTCTGACGCTGTCTTTCAATATATGCTCGAGCGGTATTTGGTGACTGCTTGTGCTTGATAGCAGGTCGCCTTGCATCTTGGCGAACATGCGGAATACGTTTAGCACCGGTAGGTCTATGTTGTTGCTTGCCAGCACGCGGAAACCGGCAAAATACGGCTGGTCCTCGAATTCGAATGCCCATGTCAGTGCGCCTTCTAGGTTCACGCCATGTTTTCGTGAGAGTTCGTGTTTGCGCGCGAAGCTGGCGGCCGTGTATGAGGAGTATAGTGTGCCGTTGCGATATGCCAGTTGTGGACCCTGGGCTGCGGCAGCACCTTCTGGATCGGACTCGCCGAGGACAATTGGTTTATCTTTGAATTGAGGGAAGGAAGCAATAACCTCCATTGAATCGTTGATTTGTCGGAGTTGGTGGTTAAGGTCCATCCTCACGGATTGGGTCTTGTCCATGTACACCGGACTGCCCTTGGCGTGGAAGGACAGGAAATCTAGGTCGGAACCTGTGCCTTTTGTTGCTTTGTTCTCGCCGCTGATGCAGTGCTCTAAAAAGCCTTTGAGGTACTCGGGGCTTCTGCCGGTGGTTTCTGGGCCACCGACTCTTGCGGTTGGTAGAGCTCTCCGAACGCCTTCAGTGGCGTAATCGTAGAGCATGTAGAATTCCTCTGGTGTACCCTGCCAGTATCCTATGTCTGGTTCGTTCCAGGTTTCCCAGTACCACGACTCGCATTCGACCTTGCCATACCGCTCTATACAATGCTTAGTCCATTCATAGACCAACTCCCCCCATTTACGATAGTCCTTTGGCGGATATGCCCATCCGGTAAAGATCTCGTGGTACGGCGCTGTTGCAGTCCATTTGTGTTGATACGGCTGTGGTTTAGTCGACATTGCTTCTGGCATGAATCCAAATTGAACGTAAGGTTTGACATTGTTCTCCATATAGGTATCGAATACCTTGTCGATGATGGTCCAGTTGTAGATGGGCTCACCCTTATCGGTTTCAGTGTAGATATCTGTGCTTCCCCATTTGAGCGCGTGGATACCTTCGCCCGTCACGAATTGACCGTGAACACGGAAGAACACTTGATGATCCCCGAGGGCGCCCAGCTTAGCTAGTAGCTTCTTCCCGTCTTTCATGTAGACATAGTTGATCTCGTCGGCTCCGAAGAAGCGGTAGATCTGTCGCCATAGCTCAATGGTTTGACTTGCATGAACATTGATATCAACCTGGATGGCCATTTTGCTCTGAGACTGTTGTGAATGGTGATAATACTGGCAAGAAATGACAGTGGTTTGAATTGAGGCTCAAGTCTTATAAAGCCCCCTTTTGATCGTAGCTGGTAGTATCTCAATGTCACGCAATACCATGGGTACACCCAAGACCATGACTAATGCTCAACATGGTCATTGGGGTACCAGGCCATTGTCCGTGCACATGCTCCGTAATAACCAGCATTAACTTCAGTTCATCCAGTGACACCCGGACATCCTCTCCACCGTGAACTGGAGAGGGTCATTACGAACAAGGTTTTAACGTTGAACGTTAGATACCACGGAGCATACCCGAGGGACCGATGAGGAGATGTGCAAGACGGAATCGTAGACTCGGGTGAATACCTGATGCTCTGATTAGTGGACTATCACCTCAAGCATTTACCCCATGGGGTGCTTGGAGAACTTGTGGAGTCGGTCTCTCCTCCAAGGTCCCATGAGTAGAAAAGTGGATCTTGTGTTTAGCAGCGACTCTGCACCGGTATTGCCGTAACGCCGTAGCGTGGTGACTTCCACGGCTGCACTCGTTATGAGTGGCTGTGTCGATCCCTCCACCCCCCTCGGCCATGTATTGTTTCAAGCCGATACCACAAAGCTAATTTTCTGTGAGCGGCTGGTCAGTTGGTCTAGGCAAGAGATTTATGTCTACGAATTCCACTTTTTAATGCCCATCACTCAGAGTCACAGCGCAGCCATGGATGACAAACACATAGACTCAGTTGCGGCCCATGTCGAAACCGTCGACAACATCGACAGCAAAGGAGAAGGTAAAGGCGAACAATACGAAGTACAGCATGTCGCTGTCGTTCCGAAGAGAAGCTGGAGATCAGCTATCTGGGACACCTTCGATAAATCTCCAGAAGAACGACGACTAGTGTTCAAGCTCGATTGCGCCTTGCTTGGTCTTGGATGTCTTGGTCAGTACCGTTACACCGCGAAACCCAAGATGTGCTGATTCAGTACAGGATATTTCGTGAAGTATCTTGACCAGGTCAACATCAACAATGCCTTCGTGTCCGGAATGTGAGCGTTACATTGAGCACATTGAAGTGATTAGCTGACAGCAATTAGGAAGGAGGACTTGAACATGTTCCAAAACCAGTTAAACATCATGCAAACATGCTGGGGAGTTGGCTACCTTCTCGGAGGATTGCCCAGCAATCTTCTCCTGACGCGAGTTCGGCCATCTTACTTCCTACCATGCCTCGAGGTATGCGAATATCATGATAACCATGAAACTGGCTGACCTTCTCAGCTCACCTGGGCTATGTTGACGCTGTGTCTTACTGCTTGCAAGACTGCGAAGCAGATGTATGTTGTCAGATTCTTCGTTGGTGAGTTACTTGAGGATTCAAGGAATGTTGCTAATTGAGCGAGGTCTGGCTGAAAGTGCGCTGTATCCCGGCATGATCTATATCATTGGTTCGTGGTATCGGAGTGATGAATTGGCCAAGCGGACATGCATCTTCCAGGTCACCAGTGCAGTCGGATCCATGTTCTCTGGCTACCTCATGGCTGCAGTGTACCATTTGGGGGGCAAGGGAGGCTTAAAGGGTTGGCAGTGGTAAGTCACCATTCTCTGCTTCGCGAGTCGCCTGCTGATGGATAGGCTGTTTGTCATTGACGGATTGATCACTGTTCCTGTAGCAGTGGCAAGCTTTTTCTTACTTCCAGATCTGCCAGGCAATACCCGTTCCAGATATTTGACGCAGGAGGTGAGTCACTTCATGATGGTTGTGTCTAGACTGACCTGAACAGGAAATTCAACTTGCCCGAACCCGGATGCAAGTAGAAGGTCGCGCAGGTCGTCAACCATTCACCCGGTCACGACTCTTCAAAATTTTCACCTCATGGCACTGGCTCACGCTTGTGCCGCTATACGCGTCAGTATTATCCAGCTACCGATTTGTATATTCCTAAACTGTCATTGACGGATTGATCACTGTTCCTGTAGCAGTGGCAAGCTTTTTCTTACTTCCAGCAGCTGCACCAA